>Ga0182012_10000168_pt1 | contig 72384 bp, 49 predicted proteins | sample 612S2SmetaG_FD_120486 | JGI IMG/M metagenome (GOLD analysis project Ga0182012, IMG submission 120486) | Permafrost microbial communities from Stordalen Mire, Sweden - 612S2S metaG | ecosystem: Environmental > Terrestrial > Soil > Wetlands > Permafrost | place: Sweden: Stordalen | collected... | reverse complement strand
CTCGGCGGAGTTGCACTGGCGCAGGGCTCTGGATCCTTCTCCGCAACGCTGGCGGCAGGCACTCACCAACTCACGGCCGTCTACGGAGGCACGGGCGCCTTTGCAGGCAGCACGTCCGCTCCGGTGATACAGACGGTCTGAGGACCCAGCCATGGCGAACTACACAGCAGGCGACACGCGGGTCCCCGCAGACTTCACTACTTACCAGAACAACGGTTCGGCCGTGCTCGACAGCCGTCGGACGCGGCCCAAGTGGTTCGATGGCCGCTTCCTCGCCGGGCGCGATCTGGATCGCGAGCAAAACTATTACCTGCAGCGGGAGGCCGATTTGGGGCGCGCTCCCGGCTTCGGCGTCATTCAGGGACTGTCCGTGAACACCGTCACGTCGACCGGACAAACGAAGGACGCCCAAACGATTGTCATCGGCAGCGGTCAGGGGGTTACGCCTGCCGGAGAATTGGTGCGCGTTCCCTCCAACCTGACTCTGCGCATATCCGACCTGGTGGAACAGGCGAGTCTCAGCGCCCAGTTTGGGCTAGCATCCGCAGCAGTGGAGAATACAGCCGCGCGCACCGGCTTGTACGTGATTGCGCTGCAGCCGGTGCAGTTTACCGCGAATGCAATTACGGCTTATCCGCTCACCGTGAATGGAACGAAGACTATGGTGAACGGAGACGTGGTGGAGGCCACAGCCGTCTTGCTGGTTCCCTATCCGGGACCAGCCAATACGAACGACTCCACTACTTTGCATGCGGCGCTGGCACGGCAGATATTTGTGACCGGCAATCCGGGCGTGCTTTCCGAGTCGCTACTGCCGCTGACGATGATCAGCATGCAGAACGGTGTCATCGAGTGGATCGACCCATGGCTGGTACGACGCGAAGCGGCCGTCGCCTACACGGGTGTGCGATTCGGATTGACCGACCCGGCCGTGCAGCAGTCGTTCCTTCTGCAATACGACACGCAGTTGCAGCAGACCGTGAATACTTTCGTGCGGCAGAATCTGCCGGCGCGTTTTGCAGCGAGTTCGTTTGCGCAAGCATTACCGCCCAGTGGCAGATTTCCGATCGCGAGCATCAGTACCGACGGGTTCACTCAGATTTATTTCCCGCCACAGATCGACGTGCGACTCAGCGTTGTTCCTGAGGATGAGATCCCTGCTCTGATCGAGGACAGCCTGGCGCTGCCGCCTATCGATCTTATGGCCGACCCTTCTTCCTACGCCGACCTCGCGATCTTTGCGTTGATTCCGGTACTGCGACAGGGCTTCGCGGCGCTTGCGACAAAGCTTCCGCAAGTGGCGGTGAACAACATCCTGCCGCAGGTGCTCAATAATCGCAGACCGATCGAGCTTCTTAGGTTTTATCAGGGCAAGGCGCTGATCAATCAGCCGTCCGGGGCCGATAACAGCGCATGGCAGACAGCGATCGCAAACCAAACCTACGGGTATTACATCCGGAGGCGTAGTTCTCCGCCCGTGGTCCATCTCAACACTCCTCCGCCGCCGACGACTACTACTACAGCGACAACAACACCCACTACGCCTAAGCCGCCAACCACGACAACAACTACAACCACGACACCGCAGCCGACGACCACAACCACTACCCCGGCGCCGACGACCACCACACCGGCGCCGACTACAACGATTACGACCACTACGCCGAAACCAACAACCACGACGACGACTACAACCACCACCACGCCAAGGCCGCCAATCACGACAACGCTGCCAATCACGACAACGACACGGCGAATCATACCGATCCCCAATCCGGTATTGGGGACGTAACTCATGCGGAATGAACTAAGAGGGTACTGACAGATGGGTGCGACGCAAATCCTTGACGGCCTGGCGGGTGAAGGCCTTATCGCCATCGAGCCGCCGTTACTGCAGCAGGCGGCCGCAGGCTGGCTCGAGCGGTTGGCGCTTTTCACCGGCCGAGCGCTCAGCGACACGGCGCTCACGCAAGAGCAATACTATCGATCCGGGCGCTTGAACCTGCTCGGCCAAGCAGTCACTCAAGGTGTGGTGCGGGGTCTCGACCTGTCGGTCGACCTGACGGCCAAAGACCCCGTTTTGTCTGTGTCGCCGGGTTATGGGATATCCGCTACCGGTCAGGATGTGACGCTACTCAGGACGATGCACACTACCCTGAGCGGGCTCGCTGTGCTTGACGGGACAAGCGGCCTGCAGACGGCCGACCTCTTCGGTAGTTACCCGGCCGGTTCCTTGCAACAGACCGCGGGTGTCCTGCTATTACGGGAGGTTCTGGCTGCTGTGCCCGGTTCGGAGGTCGACAATGGGCCCAGCGAGATAGTCGTATCAGGAAACCTGGCTGCGTCCTGCGATCAGGATCCGGCGGAGAATGCTTTTGGCGATCCGCAGATTGTCGATGCCGCGCAACTCGTCTTTGTGACGTGGCCTTCCGCAATTCCGCTGCCGTCCTTTAACCCTTCCACTAACTGGCGCAACCGTCTCGCGTACACCATTTTTGACGCGGAGCTGGCGCTCGGGCCCGACGACCGCCTTCCCTGGGAATTCTTCGGCGTTCCACTGGCAGTGGCGGGATTCGATGCCGGATCAAACCTCATCTTTGTGGATCGGTCCGCAGTTGTCAGGACTGGAGGATTGCCGCGGCGCCGCTACATCGTTCCCTTTCAGGACGGGCAACAAAACCTGATAAACGTACAGCCTGCGCTGGCCAACGCGAGAGTAAGTCAGTTTTCGGAACAGTTGGGGGAAGATTTGACGCCCGCGTCACCTCCGGGACTTGTCGCGTCGGAGTTTCAGTACCTGCCTCCAAGCGGCATCCTGCCGGCATACACGATGGATTTCCAAAACAAAGTCGCGCTGTGGTGTCCGACAAATTGGTCTGTGACGGCAGCCCCGGTGTACCGTGAGGAATTGGAAGGCGTCCTGCAGGCCGGCATCACCGCCGCCCCGCTCGATACAACCCAAAATGAGGTCATCGAAATACTCGTTCCCCTGCCGGACGAGGTTTACGATCCTAATATCCTCCAAACCGAAGTGGTTTCCGCAGTCTTTCAGCAGGAGGTGGACGCGGCGACAGATCAGCGGAATCTGATACTCAAACACCGCAAGGTGATTCAAGAAGAGGCTAACGCGCTTGCGATCGCCGCAGCCAAGCCAGCGATGAATCTCGATGCGGGTTTGACGCCGGATGAGATCGCCGCACGCGATACATTGCCCGCCTACACTCCCGAGGCCGATGAAACCTTTGCAACCGCGTTGGTGGGCAACGCGTACGTTTCAACTGATGTCCAAAATCTGACCGCGCTCGCCAATTCCGCCGCCTACACGGTAACGTCCGGCGGCGTAAGCGTGGGCTTGTTCACGACCGCGGACTTTGCCGACATTACAACCCACGGCGTGCAGCATTTCATCGACATGATCAATGCTCGATTGGCCAGCGCCAACGACATTCTCGATCTAGGATTTCTCACATCGCAGACGGACATCTATCGATACCGTCAAAACGTTCTGCAAACGACGGATGCTACGCGTCTAGCTGTCTCGCCGATCCTGGCGAACATCGCTTCGGGCGTAACCGCGCAAGCTACCGCGCAGAATATATCGGAGTATCTCGCATCAATAAAACCACCGGCCACGCCGGTCACCACAACCTCGACGACAACCACCCCGCGGCCGAGCTCTACGGTGAACACTCCGACCGGGACGACTGGATTGCTCCTCAATAGAGCGCTTGCCTTTAAGCAAACGCAGTTTGCCGGAAGTGGCCTGGTCTCTCCCTCGACGGTGAAGTCCGTCGCCGCGGCCAAGCCGGTGACCATCGATCTCACAGCCGAAACGCCGAAGTTCACGGAGATCACCCCCGGGATCGGGAGTTCGGTGAACACGATCGATATTACCCAGCAATCCCCTATTGTGGGGGCGCAGCTGAACCTGCGAACGTTGACGATCGCCGAACGTCTGGCACCGCCGCCGTCGCAAGAGGCGCTCATGTATTCGGTCGCGAACAGGGCGGCGTTTCTGCAGCTTCTTTCGGACCTGGACCTGACGCTCGACGACCTGGAGATTGCGGTCGACGCCGTAGCTGTTCCCCAGGGCATCACGTTGCCGCTTACGCTGGCTGACCTCAAGGCAGGCCCAACCTCCGCCCGATATCAAGCGATTTTTACCGCGGTTGGCAATCCGCAGATAGACGCGCCTTTGAATCCTACGAATCCGGACGAAGCGGAACTGTTCTCAGTCGGTATTCATGTGCTGGAACAACATACCGCGCTCATGCGGGCGATAGAAGCGAGGATCCAGAGTTACCAGGACTTTCTGACCCAGTGCGCCACTGTCCTCAGGAATATCCAGACCAGTTTAGGAGGCGCACAGGCGCTTGTCACTCAACTGAACGGCGACTTAACACAGGCCCGTCAAAACCTGGCGTTTGTTAGCGCACTACTCGCCGACGAAACCGCCCGAGTGGCCTCCGTAACTGCGACGCGCATCAACGTGCTGCAGACTTACGTGCAGTTCGTTGCGTACAACCGCCCGCGTACGGTGGTCAACCAGCCGAATGTGGCGAGCCGTCAATTGACTCCGGTAAATATCGTTAATCCCGCGCCTGCTTGTCTGAAACAGGTACAGTCAATTCCACCGGAACTGCGCGAAATGGTGGCGTTGCTCCGCGAAGCGCCCGTTTCATGGTTTCCGACCCTTGTGACGCAACTGGCGAATCTGGAGCGTCCGTCGCTCTTGCAGGATCTCGCATCCGATATCAAGTCGCGCGCTACTTTGATGTTGGCATCGCCTCCGCATATCTCTTCCGCGGTGAGTTCTTCCGGGATGTTCGCGCCGTCGATCGCCGATATGTACACGTCCGATCAGCAGGTGTTCCGCTCATACCAGACGCCAAGGGCGGCATTCCAGCCAGCGACGCTTCTTACTCAAAGCTGGACGGCTCAGGTGGGGATTCTGACCAACATCGCTGCGGTGGCCGATCTGCAAACCTCCGAATCCATTCACGCGGAAATCGCGGCAGCGGCAGCGCGTTCCATGCAGCAAATCTCGAGCGTGGCCACGTGTCTCTATATGCGCGTGGGCCAAGCCCTGCCGATCGACCGGTTAGTGTGGGCGCAGTACCTGGAGGCACACTCTTCCGTGAGTTTGCGGAGTCTGGCCGTGCTGCCCGGCTGGAACTCACAGAACTATACGGACCGGCAGCAAATGCAAATGCTGGTGGACTGGCTATTCCAGCAGGTGGACGCCACGGACCTGAACGCCCCCACCCTCATGAACGATGTGGTCGCAGTTGCAATCCTGCTTGCCAGCGATGCGCCGGTGAATGAAATCATCGCCGGAGCGGTGGCGGCAAAGACGACGCCGGTGATCGGCAATCCGATTCGTCTTACGCTTCCGTCCGACCGTGTGGCGCACGGGATGTACGTCAATCTGTACAGCGCCGGCACCCTCACCGCGAGGGCTGTTGTGACCGATCTCGATGCTTCGGGCGTTACCGCAGCCTTCACGGATATTTATGCTCCGAACGTAGCGCTGCAAGCTAACGATGTTGTCCACTACACGGCGCAGACCTCCGACGCGGTTACCTACAAGGCTTTCTCCTGACGTTACTATGAGCGCCACTTCCGGCAGCGCAATCTCGCGAAGCGACAGGCACGTCTACCAGGCGCGCATGCGAGTGGGCGCGGGCGCGCCGGTTCACACACTCGTATTCAACGTCGAGGAAGCGCTCCGTCTGTGCTCTCTTCCTGGTGAGAGCGAAGGCAAGGTTTACTTCTTCCAGCGCGTGCACGTCGGTGGACTGCCGGAAAATGGCGATCGGCGAACCTGGCTTGAGGCGTTTCAGAACGCCCTGCTCGATCTGGCGCGATCCGCGGTGTATGGCAGACATCCAAGTGCGCCAAAGGCTGGTGCGATCTACTTCCTCAGTCAACGTGAAGCCTGCGAGTGGCTGATGAATTCGCTGCTGCAGCGGCGTACCGTAGATGCGTGGTTTTGGCCCGCGATCTCCGGCGCCGATGCGGCTGACGATGTGAGCGTGCAGATTGCCGGGGCGATCGAAAGGCTAAGTTCCTCGGCGGCGTCATGGATGGCCGTGGCCGCTGCCGTATTTGCGTTGGGAGACCCCGTGTCTCTACTCGGCCTTCTACCCGAATCGGCGGTGCGGCGATGGTTGTGGGAGATCGGAAGCGCGGAGGCGACGGCCGCGACTCGATTGTCTGTGCGAGTGGCGGGAACGGCCCTAAAATCAATCACGCGAGCCGCCGCAGTATGGGGCCGGGAAGATCCACGCGTGGTCTGGTTGACATCTCTCGCGGTGATCATAAACCGCCCGGTTGCGATGGGAGAAGGTACCGCGGTGCGCTCCGCGCGCATGATCCTGCAGACGATGCCGGAGCCCGGGTTCCGGAAGGCCTCCGGCCTTCCCCTGTCAGCGCCGGAAATCGCTGGAAAGCGCTTCGAGCCCCCAGTGTTACGGAATGACTGTGCGCCAGACCATCAGCCTCCACCCGCAGCGATTTCCCAAGATCCGAGTCCTGAAGTGAAATCGTTTGGGAACCAGCGCGGGACAAGTGGTCCGGGAAATCCGCCACCGAGCGAAAGGACAGTGCATTCTGATTCGCAACTGCCCAAGGACGCTACGCATCCCATTTCCCCGGCAGGTTCCACCGACAAACCTGCGAGGTCCTGGAGCTCCACTGCGGATGCCGATAGCACGAGCCCTGAAGGGGGCGGCGCTCAGCCTGGGGAACTGGCGCAGGGGCAGCCTGCTCTGTCCGGCACCCTGTCCGATGCTGTGCCGCCCACGGAATTTGGCGAAATGACACAGGGCGCCGGACTGTTCTTCTTGTTGAACGCACTGCGCTATCTCGGCATCGAGGATGCCAATGTCACACAGGCTTTTCTCGCGCACCTCTTCCTGCGCCTCGCGCGCCGAGCAGGGATTGACGACCACGATCCGATACTGCTGTGGACTCAGCTTACGCTGGCTGACGACGACGCAGTCCAAGTGAACCAGCGTCAAGTCCGCATATGGGCGTGGAAACTCCGGCGGTGGTGCTGGAAGAACGCCTCTATCTCCGCCGTCGACGTTGTACGCCGATCCGGCATTGTCACATTGACCCGCACCGATCTGGATGTCTCGCTTTCCATCGATTCAGCAGATATCCGTATTCGTCGTGCTGGTCTCGACCTCGATCCGGGCTGGCTCCCATGGTTTGGGCGAGTGGTGCGCTTCCATTACCGGTATCGCGGAGACCTGCAATGACAGCTACGGCTGTGCGCGGGCGGCTGTTTTCATTCGGTCTGGCGGCATTGGAACGGCTGACAGTTCCAGGAGACCATTCTCAGGAAGCTGAGTTCCTGCGTACGAACGGTTCGGCTGTTCAGAACGCGCCGGCATCACTGGACCGCTATCTGGCCGGTCCGGACCAAGAGGACGAGCCGCTGGTCCGGTTGGCCCATGAGCTTCGGCTCAACCACGTTGAGATACTGGTCACCGCGCTCGCGGCATCCGTTGAAACGGACCTCATGTGCGGCCGCGTGATCGCGCATCTACAGGCGCCATTGGGCGGTTCGCGGCCGACCATCGGCCTGCTGGCCGCGGCGCTCGGGCCTTACTCAAAAGATCGGAATTCAATCGCCGAAATCCTGACTGGAAGGGCAGTAGAGTCCGGGCTGTTGCAGATTTCCAGCGAGGGAGCCCCATTAGCTGAGCGTCCGGTCTCCGTTCCCATCCCAATTTGTCTCGCGCTTCAGACTGCAAACGCCGTTGAAGCGCAGTGGTCTGGAGCGGGGCTCAATACAAACGGTGGCGCCGCCGGAGCTCACGGAATTTCCCTTCCACCATCGATTCTTGCGGGGGCAAGAAAACAGGCGACCGGGCTCCAAGCCCGGGTTCAACGAACTCTGGCAGTCCGTAGCGGCTCGGTGACGGAAGCAAAGGCAGCAGCGTCTGAAATAGCTCGTTTGATGGGTTGCGGCACGCTATTTATCGAGGCAGGGAAGGGAAATCCGGTACCTGCGGGGGTGGGCCCCTGGTTGCTACTTACCGCGCGCGTGCCTGTATTTTGTTTCGAACTCGGGCCGGGCGAACGCAAGCTGCTTCCGGCGCTCCCACACTACCGCGGCCCACAACTTGCGATCTGTGGACCGGATGGGAGTATCGAGTCCGACGGCGAAACTGTGCCGGGCTGGACGCTCGCGGTGGCTCCGAAAGCCGAACGCGCGCATCTATGGGAACTTGCAGTAGGCAGCAGTTCACTGGCGTCGGGCTTGTCGAGCCACCGCTACGGCAGCGGGCGCATCGCGCAATTGGGCCGCCTCGCGCGACATCAGGGCCTCCTGGAAGGCCGCGCCGAGCCACTGATACAAGACGTTCTCGCAGCTTCGTGGACCGCCGAGGGATCCGGATTAGAATCTCTGGCGCAGGCTCTACCGGAACCCATCCCCGACAATGCGCTTGTCATGACGGCGGGTTTGCGAGAAGAGTTGAATCGTCTGTTGTTGCGCTGCCGAGGACGTGAAGGGCTCGCAGACAAGTTGGGCGCCAGTGCATCCGCGAAGTATCGCCCGGGCTTTCGGGCTCTTTTCACGGGACCATCGGGCACGGGCAAGACCCTTGCCTCGGGGTGGCTTGCCACCCGTCTGGGGCTGCCCCTGTACCGCGTCGACTTAGCCGCCGTGACGAGCAAGTATATCGGCGAGACCGAGAAGAATCTCGCGCAGCTTTTGGCTCGCGCGGAGCATTCCGAAGTGATTTTGCTCTTTGACGAAGCCGATTCCATGTTCGGCAAGCGCACAGAAGTAAAGGAATCGAACGACCGTTTTGCCAATGCACAGACCAACTATCTTCTCCAGCGAATCGAGAGCTTCGATGGCATCGTCTTCCTTACCAGTAATAACCGCTCGCGGTTCGACCCTGCATTTTTTCGCCGCCTGGACGCCATCGTCGACTTCCCCGTTCCTGGACCCATGGAGCGGCGGTTACTGTGGCAATCTCACTTGGGTAACGACCACACACTGAGCCAACGGGAGCTGAATCAGCTCTCCGCATCTGCCGATCTGCTGGGCGGCAGCATTCGGAACGCGGTGTTCACGGCTGCGGTTTTGGCGAGGTCAGAGGGGCGGAAGATCGAGTTCAGCGATATCCTGCAGGCGCTTGCCGACGAATACAGGAAGCTCAGCCGGCAAGTACCAACGGAATTGATAAGGAGCGCTTGAGCTTCCTCTATGGCCTCCGCGGTTGCATCCAAGTCTGAGGAAAAGAAGAGCAAGGCTCAGGCCCCGGCTGCGGCCCACGACGGCGTGTTTCAGCTCGAAGCATCCGCCGGCGCCGTTGCGGGTCTTCCCCGTTTCCTCCGCGACGATAACCACGGTTTCATTCGGCGAAGTTGCTCCTGTGGGGGCTCATGCTCGTCGTGTCAGACTTCGGCGCTTGAGGAAAAACCGCTGCTGGCTCAAAGAAAGCCGGCGGGACCGGGAGAAGCTGAAGTCGATGCAGGAGTAATTCCCGCAGGCTCTTCGGGACATCCATTAGGCGCGAAAACGCGGGAATTCCTCGAATCGAGAACCGGTGCGGGTATGGACCATGTCCGCGTACATACGGACGGAGCGTCCGCCGACTCCGCCGCAGGCCTCCATGCCGACGCATACACCGTAGGGCAACACATCTACTTTGGGACAGGCAAGTACAACCCGGATTCCGAGGGCGGCAAACGGCTCATCGCACACGAAGTGGCGCACACAATCCAACAGGGTAAAGGGGGTGCGGCTGTCGCGCCCGCTCTCCATGCAACTGTGAAGGTTGGAGCTGTCAACGATCCCGCTGAACGGGAAGCGGACGCGGTCGCGGATATGGTGATGAGCCCGGCCGGCACAGCCATCGTGCCGCTGAGCTCGGATCGCGAGCCTGCCGTTCGGCGCGGCTGGACCGATGCCCTATCCGACGCATGGGATGCCACGGGCGGAAGGGCTTGGGATGCGGCGAAAGAAGGCGCCAGTACAGTCGCCGGCGAGGTGAGCGATCTGGCGTCCGACGCATGGGATGCCGCCAAAGATACGGCCGCCGCATTCATCGACACGATTGCGCCCGGACTGCTCCCGTTCCTGCGCGACGTGGGCGGCGCCATCTTCGACAAACTTAGCGGCGGCCTCGGTGGATTGTTGGGTGGAATCTCAGCCCGCATTCAGAATCAGGGTGTCGCGGGCGCTATTGCGGGACTTCTTGGCGATCTGGCGGGTTCCCTGGGTAAATCGCTTGGTCAACTCGTAAACGGATCGTGCCAATCGATGGTCCAGGCGGCATCTTCGATCATCGGTTTCGTGAAGGAGATCGGCGGTGAGGCGTTCGCCGAATTGGGCAAAATGGCCAGCGCGGTCGGTGGGTTCTTCTCCGATCTCTGGAATGACCTGGGAGCCCCCGCACTAGCCGCCATTCGCAAAGTTGCAGGCAGTGCGTTGGACTGGATTGAGGAGAAAGCTGCGTGGGTATGGGACAAGCTGGAGCCCATCCGTGCGGCGTCGTCCACGGCGTGGAATTGGATCAAGGAACAGTTCAACATCGCCGTCGACGAGGGGTCCGGAGTCCTCGACTGGCTATACGACAAGGCGAAAGAGCTGTGGTTCAAGATTCGAGACAAGATTGCGCCGATTCTCGGCCCCTTGAAGATGGTGGCCGGAGCGCTACTGTTGCTGTCGCCCCTCGGTCCGATAATCCTGATCTGGAAGGGCGCGCCGGTTCTCTGGGACGTACTGAAGTGGATTTGGACGCACGGTCTTAAGCCTGCGGGCGCGCAGGTGAACGCCTGGTTCCGCGAGTATATTCTGCCTCAGTTGCTGTCCGGAGTTGCGCAAGTAGAGAGTTTGCTCGATCAGGCTTCAGCATTTCTCTGTGGGCATGCGGGCGCAATTGCTTCCGGATTGAGGTCGCTTCAGGAAGCGCTTAGCGGTGTTCCGTTTCTGTCGTTGGCCTCTGGCTCGGTTGGGCTGGCGGCGGGTTTCTTTGAGAGTCTGTCTGGCAAGGGCGGCTGCAAATTCTCCGATGTCGTCGGCGCAGTGAAATCCGTTCTCTCTAAAATCTACGATTTTGCCAAGCCTGTCCTCGAGATTCTGCGACAAGCAGTGTTGATCGCCACGCTCGGGCCGTGGGCACTTTTGGATGATGGCGTCTGGGCCACGCTCAACCGGTTCATCGCCTTTGCGAAGAGGACGCCTTGCGTTCGCGAGATCGCGGGACTGCTGCACGTCGACGGCGTCATGGAGACCGTGGGCAGCGTACGCGCGTACCTGAAAGACATCTGGAAGGTCATCAGCGATCAAGACGAGTTCGAGGCCGCTATCCACAAGGCGCTGGACGGAATGGTTTCGCGCATTCCGGGCCGGGTTGAAGAGATCGCCGGCGCTGCTTCCGGGCTTGACGGTCCGCACTTACATGTTCTGCTGAATCACTTCCTGGTACCGAAACTGGCAAGTCTGTTTGGGCATTGGAAAGACCTGCTGACCGGCATGATTTGGGATCTTGTGTGGCCCTGGCCGGGCGTCATGAAAGATGTCGACGAAGCGAAGAAGCACATTGGCCAGCTAAAGGACGCGCTGTGGGACTTTCAATTCAGTAAAGCGTCCGACGCCGGTTTGACCATTTGGCGCGACGTGAACGGCATCATCGGCCATCTCTACGGGTGGTTCTTCATCGCGTCGGTTTTGATTGGCGCCGTGTTCGCCTCGCCTCAGGCTGGTGCGGCGGTGGCGCTAGAGGTCGGCGAGGTGCTTCTGGCTTCGACGATCGCGGCCGAGGTGCTGACCGTGGGTAAGTCCCGCTTAAACTTAATGTCCGCCGACCGGCGTGCGCTCACCGGCAAGGCGCGTGAGACCCAGGATCACGACGACTACGAAGAAATGGCGGGCAGCATCGTCAATTTGGGCGTGCTCGGAGTCATGTCGGTACTGGGCGAGATCGCAGCGGATTTCGCAAAAGCGGTCTTTGCGGAGATCAAAGGTATTTTCCTCCCCGAGGGCGAAGCTCCCGCGACAGCGGATATTCCTTCCACCACAGAGAAACCGGCGCCAGAAGCTCCCCAGGAGGCTCCGAAGTCCGAGACACCCGCCAACAAAGCCGAGGCCGAGGATTTTCCCAAGGCGCAATTTGAAGGCGAACGCGCACAAGTTCGCGAGAAAGCCGCCCATCCCGAAGAAGTGCACGAGGTATCGGATACGGATCGAGCCAAGGAGTTCGACGCCGAAATAGAAATCGAGGATCACACTTACGACCGCGTGGAAGAAGACAAATCCTGGTGCCGGCATTCCAAGGAGATTTGCCATCTGAATCTCGGCGACGATGTCAACGCCGAAGTCGACCAGGCGTTGAGAGATAAGCGCGCGGAGTACGAGGACAAGTACGGCGACCTGGACGATGATCGGCCCAAGCGCGGGAAGATGAGCAGAGGCAAGCCAGAACTCGAGAATTCAAAGTGGCTGAAAGACGAAGAGCCGAACCCGCAACGCCGGCAGGAGTTCATGGAGTGGCTCAAGCGCGAGCCCGAGGTGGCAGGCGAGGAGCCTCTCCGTGCTGGGACGCCAGAAGCTGAGGCGGCTCTGGATGATTGGCGGGCTGAGGAAAACGTCGAGCCAGGGGTCAAATCCGACGAACAGATTACGCAAGAGGCCGAGGACGCCTACCGCTTGGCCAAAACAACGGGCTACGGAGGCGAATTTGATGAGGCGGGCTTCATCCAGAAATACAAAGAGGGAGATGTCTTCGACCAGGAGAATCGCAGGTGGAAGTCCGCCGACGCGATTCCAAAAGAGACCGTGGCTCCCTTCCCCGAGAACGTCACTCTTGACGAAGCATTTGAACGGCTGACAGGCGAGGGTTCCGATTCCAGTTTCAAAGCTTATAACAAGATGCTCCAGGATTTCGATGTGGCTACCGAAGGCGACGTGCGCAACGCCCTGGATGGCAAGTTGAAGGCAGGTGAGCGGAGCATTGGCGACATCCGTCATGGACTGAAGGAGGAATTCCGCGGCAAAGTTCTGGATCGCATGTTCAAAAAGGACGGTAAGCCGCTGGACCTGAAGGCAAGCCAGCAGGAAATGCTCGACATGACCAGTGAGCTGAATTCCAGCGATAAGGGGACACTGGCGGAAGACTGGGTCGATCGCGCAACCACAGAGAACAGGAAAGCCGCCGCTGATGCGGCGCAAGCGAAGGCCGATGCGGCGAAAGCGAAGGCCAACGAATTGAAGGACAAGCCCGGTGCGGCAGAGGCGCAAAAAGATGCCGAAGCGGCGCAAGCGGAAGCTGACAAGGCAAAGCAATCGGCTGACGCCAAGGACCTGCGTCAGGTGGATGTAAAGGCCAACGGCGAGAACGGAATGAAGGGAGACCGAAGGCTCGATCGCGTGGAGGGCGATACCGTCGTCGAAATTAAATCGGGCAAAGGCAAGTTCAATCCGGATGAAATCGGAGAATTGGATGACCACCTGAGCCTGGTCGACAAGCAGGGCGCGATAACCGATGCGGAAGGGAATGCGGTTCCACTGAAAAGTGTGCGGTGGAAATCGTTGGATCCCAAAGGCGCGAAGGCCAACGCGGAGTTTATGAAGACTCGACTGAGCGCGGCGCCTGAAGCTCTATCCTGGGAAATCACCAACGATTCTTTCGAGACCAAAGTCTTTACGAGCGAAAACGCGGGAGAGATCGATGCATTCCTAGGAATCAAGCCGAAGAAATAAGGACAAAATATGAAGATTACTCTGCATCTGTCGTTCTCGTCTTCGGATCTTCCTGGTTTGTTCCGCGCTCTGATGGCGACCGGCATCACCGGCGGCGGACCTCCCGCTTCCCTCTTTGTCGATTCCGACTCGCGCCCTTTAGAACTGGGATGGTTGGAAGCGTGGTCGGTACGGGCGAAGAGCTCACTCCGGGCCGACTGGGAAAGTGGAGCCTGGATTGCCCTTTTCCGCGATCGAGTCGTTCAAGTGTTCGTCCCGGACTACGATCTCGACGCGCCGCACTTTCTCGAATGGTTGGAGCGTCTCCCGTTTTCGGTGGGGGCTGCGGCCAAGATGCACCCGGAGTGGACGGACGGATCATTGGGTGAGAAATATCTGGCCCCGGGCTTCGGAGATATGCACCTCAAACTCGGTTGGGGTTGTTTTTTCAAGGGTGATGGGCACAAGCGGCTATGTTCCCGGCGCTGGTTGGACTTCGGACCTTGGCGTAACATCCGAGGCAACAACGACACCAGCCTGATTCTGTTTCATGACTTGTACGCGGATGCAGCTCAGGCGATTGCTCAGGCGCGCCCCGGGCATGAGCGCATGGGAATCTCCGCAACCGGTGGATTTATCCAAACGGACTACAAATTTGCATACGATTTGCGCGGAAAATACGATCCGGATAATCGCACCGTGCGGGTTGTGGTTCATGGACGAGAAGTGAGCCAGAGGGAGATGCTCGACGCTTGCGCGAGGAGGCTCTATCAATCGCTTGGTCCGAAAGAGCCTCTCGACAACGTGGTCTACGTATTCGTCGAAGAGGCGCCGGCTGCCGCACACCTCCCTGAACTGTGGCTTCGTGAGCTTGGATGCCATGTTTTTCGTGACGGCGTCGAGATCGATTTAGCCGCTGACTATCATCCATCGCCGGTGAAGCCCGATTGGGTCCAATCCTTGAAGGAGTGACATATGCGAAGGGAATACTTTGAGAAGAACAAATCGGAAGCCCCCCAGCCCCGTCGCCGCAAATCGTCGGGCGATTCGGGCGCTCCCTCCGGCATACCGAAATTCCTGACGCCGTCGGGTGGAAAGCCTATCGAAGGCGCGCTTCGCTCGGACGCCGAACGATCCTACGGGCGCGATTTCCACGATGTCCGCATTCACACGGATAACGACGCGGCCGAGCTTGCCGCAGATCTTAACGCACGTGCCTACACAACAGGACGTGACATTGTCTTCGGAGAAGGCGCATATCAGCCCGATACTTTCGAAGGCCGGCGCCTGATCGCGCACGAACTGGCGCATGTGATCCAGCAAAGCGGCGGGTCGACGATTGGTATTGGTCAGCCTTCCGACGACAACGAGCGGGCGGCCGATCAAGCGGCTGGCGGAGACACGACCTCTCTCTCCAGCGCGGGAGCCGCTCCATCAATCCAGCGCGAAGCGTTGCCAACCCTTAAGCCTCCCACTCTGCTTGCGCGAGCCATGGGTTCCGGGACCATTGGCGGCTTCGCAACCGGCAGTGCGACCCTGGATGCCGGACAGAAGGGCAGCATCGCTTCCATCGCCGCGAATATCCTCTCACTCCGCGATAGCCATCCCGGCTGCACCATTTCCGTGACCGGTCACACCGACGCCGTGGGCACGGACGCGAGCAACATGACATTGGGTCAGGCGCGCGCCGATGCCGTCCGGGACCAACTTGTTCTTGACGGTGTACCGCCGGAGATCGTAATGACGGATTCGGCAGGGGAATCGCAGCGCAAAGTGCCTTCCCATGTAGCTGAGCCGGCCAACCGCCGCGCTGAAATCCACTTTGAGCCCGACTCGGGGGTCCGGCTGGCGCCCGAATTAGCTCTTCCGCCGTTGCAAGTCCCCCCGGGGCAGGCTCCCGTTCCGCCGCCGCGGCCCAAGATCTCACTGGACCTGCCGCCCTCGGATGGGCAGTTCCCACCCTATGGACCGTGGGCGCCAGAATCGCCCGCCGAAGCGGGCAAGCGCATTTTTGCTCCGATTCCGCCAGACTCGCGCGAGCCCGACAAGCCTTTGCTGGGGGCAGTGATCGATAAGGTCGACTCTGTCCTGAAGGGTATGCGGCTTCCAGACTGGGCCCGCGACGCAGTGAAAGACGGTGTGAAGGCCGCCATCGTGAAGGGCGCTACCGCAACTGCCGATGCTGCGATGGACAAAGCTGGTGTAAGCGGACAAGAGAAGCAGGCGATTCATAGTATCGTTGAAGCCGCCATCAAAGGTCAGTTACCGTGACGCCCAAGACCCTTACCATCGGGATGGCGACCTACGACGACTACGATGGAGTCTACTTCACCGCGCAAGCCATCCGCCTCTATCATCCCGAGGTAACGGCTACGACCGAGATCCTGGTGATCGACAATCATCCCGAAGGCCCGTGTGCAATGGAATTGAAGGCGCTCGGCAACTGGATCGACGGCTACCGCTACATCCCGTGGAACCGTACATCGGGCACCTCGGTTCGGGATCTTGTATTCCGCGAAGCTGAGGGAGAGTTCGTGTTGTGCGTCGATTCTCACGTGCTGTTCGCTCCAGGAGCTCTCGGCCGTCTGCACGAATACCTCGCCGCCCATCCCGATACTCCCGATCTATTGCAGGGACCGCTGCTTTACGATGACCTGCGGAGCATGTCCACCCACATGGAGCCGCGCTGGTCATCGGGCATGTACGGCGTGTGGGGAACTGATGAGCGCGCTGCCGATGTGAATGCTCCTCCATTCGAAATCGGTATGCATGGTCTCGGCGTCTTTGGCTGCCGCCGTTCCGCATGGCCAGGTTTCAATCCAAGGCTGAAGGGATTCGGCTGCGAGGAAGGGTATATTCAGGAAAAGTTTCGCCGAGCAGGTGGACGTGCTCTTTGCTTGCCGTTTCTTCGCTGGGTGCACCGGTTTGGACGGCCCCGGGGCGCGAGCTATGAGAACGCATGGGAAGACCGCATCCGCAATTACATGATTGTTGCGCGAGAACTTGGCCGGGACGGTTCCGACGTGATCGACCATTTCCGCGCGCACCTGGGAGCCGAGACGGTGAAGAGCATTGCCGCATCCATAGCGGTGGAACTGCGAAACCCGTTCAGCTTCTTCGACGCCATCTATTGCATCGATCGCGGCAACGATGCGGGACGCTGGCAGGCCGCTTTAGCTCAATTCGAAAATGCCGGAATCGCGGCTCGCATCCGCCGGTTTCCGTTCACCCCGACACCTGCCGATCCGCACATCGGTGGGGCTCTGGCGCATCGCGCGGTTGTGCAAGAAGCCTCGCGGCTAGGTTTGAGGAATGTTCTGGTGTTTGAAGATGACGTCGTCTTAACGCGCGATGCGCAGGCCCATCTTCAGAGATCCCTGACGGAACTAGGTGGCCGCGACTGGGATCTCCTCTACCTGGGAGCCTGTTGCTGGAACCGCACCTATCCTCTGGCCCAAGGATGTGCGCACCTGGAAGAGGCCGGCGCCGTTACAGCGCTCCACGCCATTGCTTATCACGAGTCCATCTATAGCCGCATACTCGATCAGGTTCCTGCAGACATTCCCTCTATGCAGAAGTGGCTGAAAGCACACCACGGGCTCGATCAGTACTTCGCGAACGCTGTGACAGAAAAGAAATTCCTCTTATCACCACTCGTGGCTAGCAGTGCGCAACTCATGCCGTTTGAGAGTGAAGATTTCCGCGAGCGCGTTGCGTGAAAGGCTCGAGCATCCGTGGCACGTGCTTGAGAGGATCGCAGGCGAACCAGAAATGGCCGGTGGGTGTTAGTGCTGTTTACGCGAGCCTCGAAGAGGAGGACGCGCGCGCCGGAGTCCTGGCAACTCTCCAACGACCCCGTTTCGGGAAGCGCGGCCTATAGCGGTTCGGGTTCAGCTATCGTCAAGCTGTCCGAAGGGTTGCCTACAGGCGCTGGTGCGGTGATCGCGAAACATCCGGAAAGCGTGAATCATTTGGCCGGAGGTTCAAATAATCCTCTCCGCCCCGAGCAATTATGCTAGGCTAAACAGCCATATAGCCATGGCTCCCAGTGACCGCGACCTAGGAATGCACCGCCGGATTCGGCGGCGCGACTTTCTGAACGGGGCGGCCATCGCCACCGGAACCCTTCTTTCCCCCGCGGCTCTCCGGCGCGCGTTTGCGAACTCTGCCGAGCCAGAGACGCTGCCCGACTACTACCCGCCCGTATTGACTGGCATGCGCGGTGACCACGACGACATCTATCAGACGCCCCATGCGGTTCGCGATGGCCGGTTCTGGCAAACCGCGGGAGCGCCGGCGGACACGGGCGAGAGTTACGACCTGGTGATTGTCGGCGGGGGAATCAGCGGCCTGGCGGCGGCGCACTTCTACCGGCAGGCAACGGGCCCGAACACGCGCATCCTGATTCTGGAGAACCACGACGACTTCGGCGGCCACGCGAAGCGCAATGAGTTCCACCAGACAGGGCGCATGTTACTCGGTTATGGCGGGACATTCTCCATCGAGAGCCCGTCGCCTTATAGCCCGGTAGCCCGGCGCGTGATTGAAGAGTTAGGGATTGACGTTCCTTCCTTCCGGCGAGCGCTGGACCGTCAGCTTTATCCGTCACTGGGGTTGAGCCCCGGGGTGTTTTTCGATAAAGAGACATTTGGCAGGGATGTGCTGGTGACGGAACCGGTTCCCGACTCATACCATGAACCTTCGCTGCGACACACAGCGGATGACCGATGGCGCGTCTTTTTAGCTAATGCCCCGATGGCCGATGAAGCTAAGAAAGATCTACGCCGCCTTTATGACGATCACAAAGACTACATGCCTGGCTTGACGTCGGACGCGAAGAAGGCGCGTTTAGCGCGCATGAGTTATGCGAAGTATTTGACGGACGCCGCGGGATGCCACGAAGACGTGGTGAAGTATCTGCATGCGCGGCCGTACGGGTGGTTTGGGCTGGGTATTGATGCGGTTGCGGCGCAGGATGCGTGGGGATTGGGACTGCCGGGATTTGAGGGATTGAAGCTCGATCCGGCTCCAGGGCCGGGCCAGAATCGAGATACGATTCGCAGCGAAGAGGCGGAGGAATACTTTTATCATTTTCCAGACGGCAACTCATCGATCGCGCGGCTGCTGGTGCGGAAGTTGATTCCAGACGCTGTGCCGGGTAAGAACGCCGTAGACATCGTTCTGGCGCGGACGCGCTTCGCCGCCCTCGACCGCAAGGATAATGATACGCGGATCCGGCTGAATAGTACCGTCGTTCGGGTGGCCCATAGCGGCGACGGCGTTGATATCGCCTACATGAGGCACGGGCACCTTCAAAACGTGCGGGCGAAGAACTGCGTGCTGTCGTGCTGGCACGTGATGATTCCGTACATCTGCGGCGAACTTCCCGAGCAGCAAAAGAAAGCTCTATCCTTTGCGGTGAAGGTGCCGCTGGTTTATACCAACGTCCTGCTACGGAATTGGGCTTCGTTTGAAAAACTGGGGGTGAGTGCAGTGTACTCGCCGGGATCGTTTCATAGTGAGATGAGTTTGGATATGCCAGTCAGCCTGGGCGAGTATCAATGTTCGCGGCGTCCCTCAGATTCCATTGTGGTGCATATGCAGCGCGTGCCTACCCACGCCGGGCTGCCGTCACGCGAGCAGCACCGGGCGGGCCGGCTGGACTTATATAACACGACATTTGAGACCTTCGAGAGAAACATTCGCGATCAAATGGCTCGAACGCTGGGCGCGGGCGGGTTTGACCCTGCGCGTGACATTGCGGCGATCACGGTGAACCGATGGCCGCACGGATATGCGTACGAATACAACTCGTTGTGGGATGGGTTCTGGCTGGATGGCGGGGAGCAGCCTTGCGTGACGGCCCGGCAGCCCTTCGGCCGCATTACGATTGCGAATTCCGACGCGGGCGCTTACGCTTATACGGACAGTGCGATCGACCAGGCCCACCGGGCAATCACTGAGCTCTTGCATCGTGTGTGAAGACGCTATTGCGCGGCTTTCACCTCGTTCCAGAGCTGGTTGTACTTATCGCGCCGCGGAACGTTCCGCCAGAAATAGATTCCTCTTTGATACGCATCGAGATTATCGAGGTGCAGACCATGCCGCTCTTCCGCGGAGAGCAAAGAAGCTACGCCTGGGTTGGCGGGCAGGTAGCCGGTGACGGCGGAAACCTGTTTTTGCACGGGTGCTTCACTGAGATACTCAATCAGTTGATACGCGAGTTCCTTCTGGCGGCTCTGGGAGGTAATCATCAGGTGATCGATCCATCCCGTGGTATTTTCCTTCGGGATGGTTTCGGCGATGGGAAAGTGACGGGCTTGTAATTGACTCGTCATGAGCGGCCATCCCATCGCGATTGAGATCTGATGGCTTTCAAAAAGGCTGGTGAGTTCGCCCGCGGTGGACCACATTTTGCGGATGTTGGGCTTTAGTTCGAGAAGCTTTGCTTTCACTTTGGCGAGTTGATCGTCAGTGAGATTGTAGATCGCACCGGGATCCGGCCGGTCGTAGCCTAATACCTGCGCGGTCATATAAACAGTGGACAGATCGTCCCAAACGGAAACTTTGCCACGCAGAGTTGGCTCCCACAGCACGCTCCAACTATTGGGGGCTGTTTTGAACCCGGTGGTGTCGTAGAGCAGGGGATTGGGTCCCCATTGGAAGGGTACGCCGTAGACGTTCCCCTGGTTCTTCACCAGCGGTAACGAGGTAAGGACAGGCATTAAGCTGTCATAAGACGGGATCTTTGCAAGATCGAGAGGCGCGGCGAGGCCGGCGGTGATCATGGTTGCCGCGACATCGCTCGAAGGCGAGATGACATCGTAGTTACTCAGGGTTCCTCCACGCAATTTCGCAATGAGTTCATCGCTTGAGCCCATGTAGGCGGCACTCACTTTGCAGCGGCACCTGGCCTCGAACGGGCGGATGAATGACGGATCCGCATAACCTTCCCACACGAGCAGAGAGAGAATGGGCTCGGACTTGTGGCAGCCGGCGGCAAGGATCAGCGCGAAAATGACGGGCGCGACGAGCTTCACGCCATAGCCATCGGAACCTGACGGATGGACGCCGCTCGGTCCGGCGCGAGGAAGAGAGCGGTCTCGATTACATCCAGGGCTTCTTCCATTTGTTCGTCCGTGATTACCAGCGGCATGAGGAGGCGGATGATGTTACTGTAAGTGCCCGCGGTAACAAGGATGACCCCGTGGCGATAGCAGTAGAGCGCGATTTGCTTCGTTGTTTCGGCGTCCGGCAGTCGCGAGCCGTCAGGCCTGACAATCTCAAAGGCTTGCATTGCGCCGATGCCCCGGACGTCGCCGATGGCCGGGAGTTTCCGCTGCCACTGGGCCGCTCGTTTGCGGAATCGCTCACCAAGTATCATCGCCCGGTCATTCAGATGGTTCTTCTGGATGGCTTCGATGGCGGCAAGCGCAGCAACGCAGGAGAGGGGATTGCCGCCAAATGTTCCGCCCAGCGCGCCGGGCGGGGTGTGATCCATAATCGGGGCCTTGCCGGTGACCGCCGCGATGGGAAGGCCGCCGCCCAGGCTCTTAGCACTGAGAAGCAGATCCGGTTCGACTCCATAGTGTTCGCAGGCGAAGAACTTACCGGTGCGAGCGAAGCCTGTCTGTACTTCATCGGCGATCAGGAGAATGCCATGCCTATCGCAGATTTCGCGTACGATGCCGAGCCACTCCAGGGGCGGCGCGACGAATCCGCCTTCACCCAGAATAGGTTCGGCAATGATCGCCGCGACGGATTCCGCCGCAACGACGCGTTTGAAGGCATCTTCGAGAGAAGTGGCGCAATGCACCTGGCAATCGGGGTAGGTGAGTTTGTAAGAGCACCGATAGCAGTACGCATACGGCACGCGATAGATATCCGAGGCAAAAGGTTCGAACCCCGCTTTGTAAGGGCGGGTCTTGCTGGTGAGGGACAGGGCCAGCAAAGTGCGGCCGTGGAAGCCGTCCTCGAAACAAATCACGGCGGGACGTTTGGTAAAGGCGCGCGCGATCTTGATGGCGTTTTCGACGGCCTCCGCACCGGTGTTGAGCAGGATGGTCTTCTTGGGCGTGTTGCCGGGCGCGAGTTCGTTGAGCTTTTCCGACAGAGAGACGTAGCTTTCGTAAGGCGTGACCATAAAGCAGGTGTGGAGGAAACGATCCACCTGATCATGCAGGGCTTTCGTTACGCCGGCATCCCGGTGGCCCACGTTGAGGCAGCCGATGCCGCCGGCTAAGTCGAGGAAGGTGTTCCCGTCAACATCTTCAATGCATGCGCCTTCCGCGCGCGCGACGAAGATGGGCGTCAGTTGCGATACGCCGCGAGGAACAGCCGCAGCCTCGCGGTTCACCAAAGCGGAAGACTTAGGACCCGGAATACTTGTTCGTAAGCAGATTGAATTCATCAGTACCAACCAATGGGTTGTTCGCTCAAATTGATATGCACCTGTTTGGTCTCGAGATATTCTTCGATTCCCCAGGGTCCGAGTTCGCGGCCGAAGCCCGACTGCTTGTAGCCTCCCCATGGCGCTTCCACATAGGTGGGCTGCATATGATTCACCCACACGATGCCGGCACGAACGGCTTTGACTACACGCAGGGCGCGAAAGATATCCCTCGACCAAACGGCGGCGGCGAGCCCATATGGCGTGTCGTTCGCGATGCGGATGGCTTCGGTTTCGCCTTCAAACGGGATCACGGCGGCCACGGGCCCAAAAACCTCCTCGCGGGCGATGCGATGGTTGTTGTTCACGTCCGCGAAAATGGTGGGTTCGACATAGTAACCCCTGTCGGCAGACTGCAACCTTCCTCCACCGGCGACCAGTCTTGCTTCGCCCTTCCCGATTTCCTGGTAACTCCGGACGCGTTCGTACTGTTCTTTGCTGACTAATGGGCCCATCTTAGTGTCTCGCGAGAGAGGGGGGCCAAGTTTGATGGTCCTGGTCTTTTCAACCATGGCGTCAACGAACTTACTATAGATGGATCTTTCCACAAGGATGCGGCTGCCCGCGGAACAGACTTCGCCCTGATTGATAAAGACACCAAAGAGCGCGCCATCAACGGCGGCTTCGAAATCAGAATCGGCAAAGAAGATATTAGGCGACTTACCGCCGAGTTCCAGGGCGACGCGCTTGATGGAATCCGCTGCGCTCCGCAGGATCAACTTCCCGACGGCGGCGCTTCCCGTGAAGGCCACTTTGTCAACATCGGGATGGGCAACGATGGGTGCGCCGGCGGTGTCACCGAAGCCGGTGACGATGTTGATCACCCCCGGCGGAAAGCCGATCTCTTGGAAGCTGCCGGCGAGTTCAAGAATGGTGAGGGGTGTTTGCTCGGCTGGCTTGAGGACGCAGGTGCAGCCCGCGGCGAGAGCGGGAGCGAGTTTCCAGGCGGCCATCAGGAGCGGATAGTTCCACGGGATAATCTGACCGGCGACTCCGACCGGCTCACGGAGCGAAAGGCTGAGCGCATTATCCGGGACGGGATTCACATACCCCATGATCTTAGTGGCTATGCCGCCGTAGTATTCGAAGCAGGTGGCCGTGTCGGTAACATCAAACTCAGCTTCAACGATGGGCTTGCCGGTGTTGCGCGACTCAAGCTCCGCTAATTGCGCCGATTGGCGTCGGATGACGTCCGCTAACTTGAAGAGCAGCCTTCCGCGATCCTGAGGCGTGGTTTGCGGCCATGCTCCCTGATCGAAAGCGGCACGGGCGGCTTTGACGGCGAGATCAACGTCGGCTGCAATACTGTCCGGGACTTCGGCAATCACCTCTTCCGTGGAGGGATCATACACAGGAAGCCAGGCCTTTCCGCCGCTCTCGACGAAGTTACCGTTAATGTACATGCGAACGCGATTCATTTTCGATTTACAACCTTTACTTGCACCAGACTGTTTTGATATTCACAAATTCACGGATGCCGACGGTACTGAGCTCGCGGCCGTAGCCGGAGCGTTTGATGCCGCCGAACGGCAGGCGCGGATCGGAAGCGACGGGGCTATTGATAAAGACCGATCCTGCTTCGACACCGCTGGCGAAGAATTCCATTTCATCCGGGTCGTTGGTCCAGACGCTCGAGCCGAGTCCGAAAGGCGAGTCATTGGCGATGGCGAGAGCTTCGGCGGCATCTTTCGCGCGAAACAGCATGGCCACCGGACCAAAGAATTCTTCGTAGAAGGTGGACGATGAAGGGGGGACTTCGGAGAGAACCGTCGGCTGATAATAGTTACCGGGTCCCGACAGGCATGCGCCGCCGGTGAGTAGTTTGGCTCCGTCCAGCTGCGCGCGAACGACTTGATCGTGTAACCCAGACCGAATCGCGGCGGTGGCGAGGGGGCCGATCTGCGTATCGGGCAGCATGGGATCGCCGATGACGAGCGCGGCCATTCGTTTGACGAAATCGGCCTGGAAGCTTTCGTAAATCGAATCCATGATAATGAAGCGCTTCGCGGCGATGCAGGATTGACCGTTATTGATGGTTCGCGCGCCGACCGCCGCGGCAACCGTTGAGTCGAGATCGGTTGAGGGCAGCACGATGAAGGGATCGCTGCCGCCTAGTTCAAGAACTGTTTTCTTGATTTGCCGTCCGGCACGGGCGGCAACAGCTTGCCCGGCGGGCTCGCTGCCGGTGAGTGTTGCGGCGGCGATGCGGGGATCATCTAGGAGGGCACCGACCTGGTCCGCCTCGATCAACAGCGTTTGAAAGGTGCCAGGCGCGAAGCCGGCGCGACTCAGAATGTCTTCAATGGCAAGCGCGCATTGCGGCACGTTTGAGGCATGCTTCAAAAGGCCTACGTTACCGGCCATGAGCGCCGGAGCGGCAAAGCGGAAGACTTGCCAGAATGGGAAGTTCCAGGGCATGACTGCGAGTACCGCGCCTAAGGGCTGATAGCGGACAAAGCTATGCGCGGCGGTGGTGGCGATCGCTTCGTCGGCGAGTTGATCGGCACCGTGCTCGGCGTAGTAACGGCAGGCCAGCGCGCACTTGCGGGCCTCGGCGACCGCGGAAAGGAAGGTCTTGCCCATTTCGGCTGTCATCATCGCGCCGAAGTGTTCACATTCATCCTCCAGAATCTTCGCGGCTCGCGCGAGCCTTTCGGCGCGGTGCGCGAACGAGGTTTTCCTATGAGCTTGAAAGGCAGTATGAGCGAGAGAAAGCTTCTGCTCCAATTCTTGCGAGGAGAGTGGTGGAAACGTGGCGAGTGTTCGACCCGTTGCGGGATTTATGGAGGCGATTGGCATGTTAGACGGTCGCGGGAACATTCGCACGGCGGCGCGAGTAATACCAGAATAGCCCGGCGGCGAGGCCGAGTACGCCGACGCAGCTCAGGAGCATTTTGACCTCGAAGCGCCAGACGGAATCGACCTGGTGAGACGGGATGAAAGCAACGACCAGCCCGAGCGCGGTTGTCGCGATGCCACTTACAGCAGCAAAACGGATGCGCCACTTATGGGGCGATGTGGCGCCGCGAGGTCCGAACGCGACGCGGAACAGGGACAGGTAAACATAGGAGTAAGAAATCATCTGGAGCACAACGGCTAAGTCGATGAGCGTGACATAGGCCTCTTTGACAGTGCTACTTCCGGCGAAGCTCATCAGGATGAGACAGGACGAAAGCGCGGCAATGGCGCAAAGAGCGACATAAGGAGTTGCGTGTTTCGGGTGGAGCTTTCCGAACACTTTGGGGAGGTATTGGTCGATGCCGGAGACAAAGAGAATGCGCGCCGAGCCACTGAGCCACGCGGAGGTTGCGCCAATTACGGATACGGCAACCAGGAGCGCCAATGGCATCAGTATCCAGTTTGCGCCCAAGCGGACTGTCATCTTATCCACACCCTGGAGGACGCCTTGCAGAACCTTCATGTCGGATTGCTTCACGGCCAGCAATAGCGCCAGGGTGGCCCCGACGTACTGCAAGGCGGAAAGGATTCCGCCGTAGAGGACACCGCGCGGGACGCTGCGCCGGGGATTGTCGATTTCATCGCCCATGACGCAGCCAAGCTCCAGTCCAACCAAGCCGAAGCAGACCACGCCAAATGTAGAGAAGGCATTCAGGTCTAATTGACTGGGCCGGAAGGCGGCAGGGGGGATGCTCATGCCGAATTTCCAAACACAAACGGCGCCAAGCGCGATCAGGACAAGAGCGGCAGCCAAGGTGCCCAGACCGCCGATGTTATTGACCCACTTACCTACGCCAACATTCTGAATATTGGCGAAGGCAGTCAACCAAAGGAGCGTGATTGTAATGCTTCCAAAGACGAGGGGATTTTCGGCCACGTGGGCCAGCCCCGGCCCGCCTACATAGGCGAAGAGCCCGAGTAAGTAGAAAAGTAGCGTTGGGATAAAGAACATATTCGCCGTCCAGTAGCACCAACCACAAAGAAAGCCGTGGCGATCGCCAAACATGTGTTTCGTCCAGGCGTACACGCCGCCCTCCTCGGGGAATTGCCGGGAGAGTTCAATGACACCGATGCCCTGGGGTACGAAGAAAAACAGGATTGCGGCGAGCCACAGCCACATGGTGGTGGGGCCGCCCGCCGCGATGATAGGAACAACGTTGAGGTTGGCGATGGCGACGACGGATAGCCACGTTAGATCCCAAACGCCAAGCGCCCGCCGGAGATGCGGAACGGGCACATTGGTTGTCGCAGCACCGGTCGCCATCTGGATCCTGGTACCTTACGAGGCGTGTGTGCCGACCGCCATGCGCTCCTCTTGCGCCACGGCCAGAGCCGGGGCGATTTCAGAGAAGACCTGGAGATGTTCCTCGATGTCGCTCGCGGTGTGCTGAACCGAGATGGTCCATTGCTCATCCCACCAATAAGGTTGAGATAGAATGCCGCGGTTAGTCATGGCGAACCAATAGTGTGTCCAGAGATCTTCATCGACGTGATACCAATCGCGATAATTTCTGACGCGGTTGGGATAGAACATGAGAGCGCCATTGGCGCCCGCTCCGTCGGCGTAGCCGATCAGACCCACCTTCTTGATGGTGGCCTGGTATCCGTCAACAAGCTTCTTGTTCAGGCCGCCGACATACTCGAACGCCTCGCGGGTCAGCACTTCATTAAACGTGGCGATACCGGCGGCCATCACCACCGGATTCGTGTTGTAAGTGCCCGCGTGGAACATTTTCTGCTGGGCGATCACATCCATCACCTCGCGGCTGGCGGCGAATGCAGCGAGCGGTAGACCACCGCCAATCGACTTACCGAGGCAGAGAATGTCGGGCTTCAGATTGAAGTACTCACAGGCACCGCCATAGGCCAGCTTTCCGCCGGTCTTGACTTCGTCGAGTATGAATAGAGCGCCATGTTTGCGGGCAATGTCATGAAGGCCCTGCAGATACCCCTCGTCCGGCATGCAGAACGCGATGTTCATCATCACCGGTTCGACGATGATTCCGGCAATCTGGCCTGGATTTTCCTCGAATAGCCTTTCGACCGCGGGGAGGTTGTTGAAGGGCGCAACGAGAGTGGCGTCGCTGGTGCCGCGGAGGACGCCCGCGCTTGACACGACGGGTGTGGGATGTTGGGGATCGCCGAACTGTCCTTCCTTTGGTTTGACGCTGACGGAAACCGCGTCGTGGCCGCCGTGATAGCCACCCTCCATCTTAATGATCTTGGAGCGGCCCGTGACGGAGCGAGCGAGACGGAGGGAGTGCATGGTGACTTCCGAGCCGCTGTTTCCGAACCGGACCATCTCCACGGGAAACCGCTCGCACACGATTTCCGCCAGCTCGAGCTCAAGCCCGTGCGGCATTCCGAAAAGCGTACCGATTTTCAGGCGGCCCTCGACGGCCTTCATCACGGCGGGATGGCAATGCCCAGCGAACAACGCGCCATAGCAGAGATTGTGGTCTACATACTCGTTGCCATCCACGTCATGGATGCGGCTGCCCTTCCCATCCTTCACGAAAAGCGGGTACGGCGGATAGTAGCGATAATTGCTACCGACCCCGATGGGGACGCGAACGCTGGCGCGGGTGTGTGCATCGCGCGAGTTGGGCGTGCGCTTCTGGTAGGTGTCTAGCTCTTTCTGGAGTGCTGCGTACATCGTTCAGGTTTCCTTCAGGAATCGTCAAGTTTAAACTGCCTGGGTGTGGGTTCTCAAAAGTATACGGCGGCAAACCGGGACACGCAAGAGACCCGTGAATGCAAATAAATTTGCGTTGCCAGAATTTGTTCGCGTATACTTTCTTCTAACCTTCAGATTACAGGAAGGCGGGGATCGCTTTCGAGCGTCCGCAAATCCGTAAGAAGATCCTCGTCGTCACGGAATTGCCAGGCCAAGCCGCTCAATTGCGCCGCTTCAACTAAAATCTGCATGGACAAAGGAGGCATCTTGGGTGCGTCTCAGCTTGGCCGCTCGGTAGTTGCAGTGGTTGCTTTTTGCGTGTATGCGCCGCTTTTGCCGGGGCAGACGACGGGGGATATTCGAGGCATCGTCAAAGATCCGTCGGGCGCAGTGGTGCCGCATGCGCAAGTCACGGCGTCGCTTTCCGCCGCCGGGATTGAACGGAGAGTGACGAGCGGCGACGGCGGTGAATTCACCATTCCGACGCTTGCCGTGGGCACGTACAAGGTGCGGATCGAGGCACCGGGCTTCAAGGTCTACGAGCAGGACAATGTCGTGATCGATATTGGCCACGTGGCGCAAATAACGGCTTCGCTGGAGATCGGCGAATCGACGCAGGTAATCACGGCGGAAGCGGCTGCGCCGCTTGTCGAAACAACCAGCACGCAATTGGGCGCGGTGATGAATTCCACCGCGGTTGCGAACCTGCCTCTTTCCACACGCGACACCTACCAACTGCTGCAGCTGCAGCCCGGCGTTCAGTCGCAACAGGGCTATGCATTGTTTGCGGGCAGCGACGAGGCGGGCGCTGTGTCGGTAAACGGCGGCCGCGGGCGCGCCAATAACTATAACGTCAACGGCGGCGACGCGAACGATCAATTTTTGAACGGACCCGCCATTCAGCCCGTGCCGGATGCGATTGAGGAGTTCCGGGTTCTTACGAATACGTTTGATGCTGAATATGGACGCAATTCCGGGTCGGTGGTCAATGTGGTCACCAAGGGCGGTACCAATCAATTTCACGGTGATGTGTACGAGTTTTTCCGGAACACGGACCTGGACGCGCGCGGCTTTTTCGATACTGTGCGGCCTCAGTTTAACCAGAATCAATACGGTGGAACGCTGGGCGGCCCCATCAAGAAAGACAGGACTTTTTTCTTTGTGACGGCTGAAGGCCGGAATGTGCGGCAGGGAATTCCGTCGCCCGTAGTTACGGTACCGACCGTCACCGAGCGCAACGGGGACTTCTCGGGACAGACTCAATTTGCGGGCACTTTGACAGACCAGACAGTTGCCAATAATCTACTTGCGCGACCGGGATGCGCGAGCGCGGTTACGGCACTGGGCGGGTCCATCGGAGTGGGCCCATGGTCGAGCGTGTTCCCAACCAATGTGATTCCTACAGCCTGTTTTGACCCGACCGCGGCAGCACTTTTAAATAAGTATGTTCCGCTTCCAAATTTGCCAGGCGGGCAGTTACAGACAGTTCCGGTTCAGGGAGATATGTCGGAGCAATGGACGGTGCGCGTCGATCACCGGTTTAATGACAATCATCAATTGAATGCTTATGTGTACTACGACGACGATGCGGTGGCGCAGCCGTTCGCACACTTTCAGGCAGCAGGCGCCGATGTTCCAGGATTCGGCTCCAACTATTTCACACGAGATGCACAGTACAACTTAACCGAGACTTGGACCATCAACCCGAGCACCATCAACGTGGCGCATTTCACTTACTTCCGGGAGGGGCAGTTGGCGTACAACAGCCCGCAAGTGACGAATACCGTACAAAACTCCTGCGGCACCGTATCGGCTTCCACCTGCTTTGCCGACCCGAATAATCCGGACCTCGGTATTCACCCCGGGCTGGGATCTCATTTCGAAGGCGTTCCCTTTATCAATATCTCCGGCGGCTTCTCGATCGGTAACGATTCCGAGGGTCAGTTACCGCAGATTGGAAACAGCTTCAGCTGGACAGACAACCTGAGCAAAGTAGTGGGAAACCACAGTTTGAAGTTCGGCGCCGATATCCGCAGGATGCGCTTCGATCAGACGCTTTACTATAACGTAAACGGTTCTTACAGCTTTAACGCCGGCGGGACCAATGACGTGGGTTCAGACGATTTGTATCCGGACTATCTGCTGGGATTGCCAAACACTTACTCTCAGGGATCCGCGCAGGCGGAACATGTGAGAAGCTCGGCGTTCTACTTTTTTGCGCAGGATAGCTGGAAGCTCCGCCCCAACCTGACTTTGAATTACGGCCTGCGGTGGGAGTTGAATACGCCGCTGGCGGACGTCAGCAAACATGTACAAACATTCCGGCCGGGCCAAGAGACGTCCATCTATCCTTGCCAACTGAGCCCGAGCGACCCGCTGGTGGCGGTGTTTGGCACGACGGACTGCAGCGTGGGGAGCGCCGGTGAGTCTGTCAATCCGCTGGGGTTAGTTTTTCCCGGCGATCAGGGCGTGCCGGAATCGCTTACGCAAACTTACTATAAAGCTTTTGCTCCTCGGATCGGCCTGGCTTACAGTCCATCGGGCGATTCCGGCTGGAAGCATTTTCTGTTTGGCGCTCCGGGTGCATCGAGCGTTCGAATGGGTTACGGAATTTTCTACAACCCGGTGGAGCAACTGGTGCTTGAACAATTCAGCGCCGAACCTCCGTTTGGAGGCAGCATCAGTTTGGCGAACACGGAGTTCAATACCCCGTTTGAAGGACAAGATGGCAGCGTCAATCCAAATCCGTTTAATGGGATTTTGAATCCAAAGCCGGGACAAACGATCGACTGGGCTAGTTTCCGTCCACTGCTTCTCTACGGACAGTTTCAGCCCAAACTCCGTACGCAATATGCAGAGCAATATAACTTCACTCTGCAGCGGCAAATTCCCGGAGAAATCCTGATGCAGGTGGCTTATGTAGGATCGCAGGGACACCGCTTGCTGGCCTCACATGACCTGAATTACGGCGATGCGCAAACGTGCCTCGACTTACAATCGATATCGGTTTCCTCCAGCGACACGGCTCTGCAGTGCGGGCCGTTTCAGGCCGACAGCTCTTTCACAATCCCGGCCGGCGCCATTCCGGCGGGGTTTACCTTGCATCTACCGTATGGACCGCAAGCGACGGTGACCGGTCCAAACGCGAATCCGATTACGCTCGTCGGTCTGAGAAGGTATTCCTCTCCGTTGTGCAATCCGCTGACCGGCACGGGCTGTCCGCCGGACGGCGTTCCCGATTTTTCGAGTATTTTCGCCGAAGATACTATCGCGAACTCCAATTACAATTCGCTGCAGATCAGCGCCGAGAAGCGGCTTTCGCATGGGCTTCAGTTCCAGGCGGCCTATACCTGGAGTAAGTCGATTGATAATGCTTCCAGTTTTGAAAATGAGTTGAATCCGCTGAACTATGCGCTGAGCCGATCGCTGTCTTACTTCGATGCTCCACAAAGGTTCGTGCTGAGTTTCTATTACGAGCTTCCGAAGACGTCCCTGAAGGGTTGGGGTGGAATGTTACTGAACGGATGGAATATGTCGGGGATACTGACATTCCAAACGGGATTTCCTGTACCTATTACATCGTCGGATGATTACGAGCTGGAATACAGCGCGTTCTTTCAGTATCCCGGCGAACCCAATATCCTGACGCCGTTTCAACGCATGAATCCGAGAGGCCCAGGCAACTATGCGTTTAACCCGGCCGGTTTCGACCAGCCGACCGATGCGAATGGCAATCCGATCTACGGGGTTTTCGGAGATTCCTCGCGGACGGTGTGTTGCGGACCGGGAATCAATAATCTGGATATCAGTTTTCTCAAGGATGCGAAGCTGAACGAAAAGACCACGGTTGAGTTCCGGTCTGAGTTTTTCAACATTGCAAACCATGCGCAATTCAGTCAGGTAGATGGGAATATTTCGGATGGTGCAACGTTTGGCAAGGCTCTGACGGCGCGAGACCCGCGGCTGATTCAGTTTGCGCTGAAGTTGCTGTTTTAGGATTGCGCACAGACTCCGTGCCACCATAAAGTCTGTGCCACCACAATGATGAGATTGACCGCGGCGTTTTTTTTCAGCCTCATCGTTTTGTCTGCCGCTCAGCCGAAGAACGTCGTTCTGATCAGCGGCGACGAAGAGTACCGTTCGGAGGAATCGCTTCCGCAACTGGCGAAGATCCTCGCGACCTATCATGGCTTCCATTGCACGGTGTTGTTCGCTATCGATCCGACCGATGGCACGGTGAACCCGGGGCGGATGGATAATATCCCCGGTCTCGATGCGTTGGACTCCGCGGACCTGATGGTGATCGCCACTCGCTTTCGCGACTTGCCGGATGACCAGATGAAACACATCGCGGATTACGTGGAATCGGGGAAGCCGATCGTGGGAATCCGCACCGCGACCCATGCGTTTGCGCTGAAGTCGAGTTCCACCTTTGCGAAATACAACTGGAACGACGCCAGTGGCGGATTCGGGCGCGTGGTGCTCGGGGAGACATGGATCAATCACCATGGAGTGCATGGCAAGCAGAGCACACGGGGCGTCATCAACCCGGCTGAAGCCACGCAGCCGATCCTGACGGGAATTCAGAACGGGGATCTGTGGAGCAAAACGGACGTTTATGAAACCCGTTTGCCGCTTCCGGGCGACAGCCGGGTTCTGGTGTTCGGGCAGGTGCTCTCGGGCATGCATCCCGATGATGCTGCCGCGGCGGGAGCTGTGAACGATCCGATGATGCCGATTGCCTGGGTGAAGAGTTACACAGGAAGCGGAGGGAAGGCAGCCAGGGTTTTCACGACAACGCTCGGGACATCGGAAGATCTTCTGGTGGAGGGTGACAGGCGCCTGCTGGTGAATGCGTGTTATTGGGCACTGGGGCTGGAGCGGGCGATCAAAGCGGATTCAAACGTTAGTCTGGTGGGGACTTATCGCCCGCTGCCGTTTGGGTTCGGCGGCTTTGTGAAGGGACTTACGCCGGCAGAACTTTTGGGGGCTAAGTTATCGCCTCAGCAGTTGTTCAGCAAGAACTGCGCGTCGTGTCACGGAGAGGACGCGCGGGGCGCGGCGAAAGCGCCCGGCCTCACCATGAATCCGCGCGTGGCGGAACAATCCGCCGAGCAACTGCGGGCGTTTTTGGAACAAGGCAACCCCGCCGCCGGAATGCCGCCGTTTTCCGACCTACCCGTCGATGACCTGATCAACATCGCGCAGTACCTTCGCAACCTGAACGCTGAAATGATTGTTGCTCCGGTAGCCGCAGCCCGCAAAATCACATGGGGTGCGCCGCGGGCAGGCGACTGGCTCACTTATAACGGCGATGACTCGGGCAATCGCTACAGCCCACTGAAGCAGATCAACCTTGCCACGGTAAGTTCGCTCAAACTAAAGTGGGTGTTCCCGATAACGGCCTTCGGGCTGGAAGTAACTCCGATCGCCGCGGACGGCGTACTCTATGTTACCGGCCCAAACCAGGTCTATGCTCTCGATGCCCTGACTGGCGCCGCCATCTGGCGCTATTCGCGTCCCGCCAGTGCCGGTATGTCCGGGGATGCAAAGCTGGGCGTGAATCGCGGGGGCGCGATACTACGGGACAAGGTGTTTTACATCACCGACAACGCGCATCTGCTGGCGCTGGACCGGGCGAGCGGCAGGTTGCTCTGGGAAACTCCGCTGGCGGCCGGCGACCAACAGCACTACGGAGGAACCATGGCTCCGCTGGTGGTCGATGACATGATTGTGGCGGGCGTCTCCGGCGGGGATGAAGGGATTCGAGGATTCGTGGCGGCGTACCGGCCCGATGACGGAGCGGTTGTCTGGCGGCATTGGACAGTTCCCGACGGGGGCACCGGCGGAGGTTCCACTTGGCTCACCGGCTCTTACGATTCGACATCGGACACGCTCTACTGGAGCGCGGGCAATCCATGGCCAGATGGCGATGACCGCGCGCGGCCCGGCGACAATCTATACACGAATTGCGTGCTCGCTTTGGACGCTAAGACCGGAAACCTCAAATGGCATTACCAGTTCACGCCGCACGATTTGAAAGATCGCGACGCCACCGAACCGAACGTGCTGGTTGATTCCGTCTATCGGGGCAAGCCCTCAAAACTTCTGTTGCACGCCGATCGCAATGGCTTCTTCTACGTGCTTGACCGCACGAACGGAAAGGTTCTGCTGGCTAAGCCCTTTCTCCGCCGGGTTGACTGGGCCTCGAGCATCGACGCCGATGGGCGGCCGGTTGTGAAAGATCCGCGGGGCTGCCCCGACGATGCGGCCAACTGGGACTCCACCGCTTTCTCCGCGCAGACGCGAGACTATTATTTCCTGGCGCTGGAGGAGTGCGCCGGTGACAAGCCTGGCGGCTACCCGGATCAGACAGGCCAACGCTTCCTGCGAGCGGTGAACATTGACACCGGCAAGATCGTTTGGGATGTCCCGCAGCCGGGGCCTGCGCGCGCCAAAACGTGGAGCGGCGTTCTGGCCACCGCGGGAGGTTTGGTTTTCTACGGCCAGCCAAATGGCGGCTTCGCGGCAGTGGATGAGCGGAACGGAAAAACGCTGTGGCAATTCCCTACCAACGCCCGCATGAAAGCTTCGCCCATGACTTTCACAGTGAGCGGCCATCAGTATGTTGCGGTAGCGGCCGGACCGAATATCCTCTGTTTCGGTCTATGATGCTACTATCCGGTTGTGATTGCGCCAGATCCATTACGCGCACTGCCTTCGGTGCAGGAACTGGTTTTGCATTGCGGACCAAGCGTGGCGACGTTTCCGCATGCCCTGGTGGTGCGGGAGATTCGCGCAGTTATTGATGAAGCGCGGTCCTCGATTCTTTCCGGTGGATCTGGGGCCGATCTTGACACACTTGCGCAGATTGCGATTGGCCGTCTGGGCGATTTTGAAAGACCGTCGTTGCGGCCGGTGATCAATGCCACCGGAGTGGTGATCCATACGAACTTAGGCCGCGCCCCGCTGGGGGCATGGAACCCCATCGCGGGCTACTCGAACCTGGAGTATGATCTTGAGGCCGGCCGGCGCGGCAAACGCGACGCGCACCTGGAAACCCTTTTCGAGGCGCTTCTCGATCGTCCCGCTATTGCCGTGAGCACTCTTGCTGTGAACAACGGTGCGGCCGCCACGTTTCTCGCGCTACACGAGCTTGCGGCCGGCTTTGAAGTGATTGTCTCGCGCGGGGAATTGATCGAGATTGGCGACGGTTTCCGTATTCCGGATATCCTGTCGCGGTCGGGCGCCATCCTGCGGGAGGTCGGGACCACAAATCGCACTCGTCTCGAAGATTACATTGACGCGATCAATGAACGCACGCGTTTGATCCTGCGAGTGCATCCCAGTAACTTTCACATCACGGGTTTCACCGTCAAGCCTGAACTCGCCGCATTGACGGCGCTGGGGCGCGAGCGTGGAATGCCAGTCTATGAGGACCTGGGCAGCGGCAATGTTGTGGACTTGCGTCCCTTCGGCGTTCACGAGCCATTGGTTTCCGATAGCCTGAAGGCTGGTGTGAATCTGGTTTCATTCAGCGGAGACAAGCTGCTGGGCGGTCCACAAGCCGGGGTGCTGGCGGGGGATCCGAACCTGGTTCAGCGCCTGAGACGCAATCCTCTATTCCGCGCGCTGAGGTTGGATAAGTTGATTTATCAAAGCCTGGAAAATACGGTGCGGAATGTGGTGTTGGAGCGTTGGAATCAAATTCCGGCGCTGCAAATGATCCGGCAGTCGGCGGAAGAAATCGGCGAGCGCGCCAAACGGTTGTTTCCCGAAGCCGAGTTGATTCCTGGTGAGTCCGTAATTGGCGGCGGATCTACTCCGGATCAGAGCATTCCCACTATTTTGGTGGTAGCTGCGACGCGCGATGTGAACCGAGCCGAGCGGGCGCTGAGGCATGCGGCTACGCCGGTGATTGGCCGTATTGCCGATGATAAGTTCGTTCTCGATTTACGGACGGTTTTCGCGGAAGAGGAAGTAGCACTGGTTGATGCGATGGGGCTTCTGGGTTAAGCGCGTTCCTGGTAAGTGCCTTCGGCCGTATTCACGCGGATCTTCTCGCCTTCGCAGATGAACGGAGGTACAAGAACCACGAGTCCGGTTTCCATCTTGGCAGGCTTGGTTACGTTGGATACCGTTGCGCCTTTTAGCCCTGGTTCGGTTTCCATGACGGTCATATCCACCGTAGCGGGCAGTTCCACTGAAATGGCCTTGCCCTCGTAGAACTCCACGGCCACTTTCAATTGGGGAATCAGGTAGTTGATGGCGTCACCCAGAATTTCCTTCGTGAGATGCATCTGTTCATAATTCTGGGTGTTCATGAAGTAGTAGTAATCGCCATCGTCGTAGAGATACTCCATATCCACTTCATCCAGAATGGCGCGCTCCACTTTGTCTTCCGAGGAGAATCGATGCTCAATCATGGAGCCACTCTTCAGGTTGCGCATCTTGGCCTGCACGAAGCCACGCAGGTTACCCGGTGTACGGTGGGCCACGCTAAAGATCGAAAACAGATCCTTATTGAACTTCACCACCATGCCAGGGCGCAGTTTTGTTGACGGAGTCATAAACTCCTAGTATAGCGATGCATCCGTAAAGCCCTAGAAGGGAAGAATCTCTTCGCGGACCACGTCGAAATCCAAACGGCGCTTCTGCAGATAGGAAATGTTGCCCAGGTGCGAGGCTTGCGCGGAACGGTGCCCGATCAAGACATCGCCGTTCGGGAGCTTGCGACTCTCGACGCATTCGAGGAAGTTATTCACGTGGTCGGTGGTGATCTCATGGGCGGCCTTCACCACCACGGGCGGGGCACTCTTATCCCGCGAGTTGAATTCGAAATGAGCCCGATCGATGTACATGCGGCCCTCAGTTCCACACATCTCGATGGCTGCGCCGGTAACTCCGGGCGCGAGCGTGGCTTCGAACGTTGCGGTGAACTGCGTCGGGTATTCGAGCAGTACGTTGATGGTATCGGGCGCCGTGCGCCCGTCCTTATAGTTGTAGATTCCGCCGGCGGCCTGAGCAGAACCGGGGGTGTCCTGGTTCATGAACATGTGCACCACGTCGATCCAGTGGGTAAATAAGTCTGTCACCTGGCCGCCACCGTAATCGAGGTAAGCGCGCCAGTTGTAGTATTGCTGCGGATCATAATCGCGCCATTTCAGCGGGCCCACGAAGCGCGCCCAATCGAGGTTGGAGGGCTGCAGCCGGAGGGATTCCGGGGCGCGCCGCAGGTGGTAGCCGTTGCCATGCCACCAGGTTCGCGCCAAGGTGATCTTGCCCAGTTTGCCCGTGTCGAAGTATTCGTGTTTGGCCTGCAGATAGTGAATGCCCGAGCGCTGCTGCATTCCCACCTGGCAGATGCGGCTGTTCACGCGCGCGGCCTTCACGATGGGTGGACCCTCCTCCGGCTTGAGCGTCAGCGGCTTTTCGACGTAGACATCACGCCCGGAGTTCAGGGCATCGATGGCGCACGTGGCATGCCAGTGATCGGGCGTCGCAATCAAGATGACGTCCAGATTCTTCTCCGCGAGAAGCGCGCGATGGTCTTTGAAGCCCTTTGCGGCGGGTGCGCCGGGACGGCTTTTGGCGATGGCCTGCTGGGTTTTATCGATCGATTCGCCGTAGATGTCGCAGAGAGCGGCCACTTCGACGCGGCTATTGAGCAGGAACTGGCCCATGTCGTAGCGGCCGCGTTCGCCGCATCCGATCACACCCATACTGATGCGATCATTGGCGCCCTTGACGCGCGAGTAAGAGGCCGCGGTCAGCGCGATGGCGGAGCCGCGAAGAAGATCACGTCGAGTTTGAGTCATAGGAACATGGATAGTCTATCGCGGCTGCAAAAGGCGGGTGCTGTACATTTCAAACAGGCGGTCACAAGCTGTGCTGGAAAATATCAACCTGGATAAAAAGCTCGCGCGCGAGGAATACAAGCGGATTGAGCCCGCGTTGCAGGAACGTCTGTATCACCTGGAGAAAGCGTGCTGGGATCAGGGCGTTCCCTCCATCATTGTCTTCGAGGGGTGGGATGCCGCGGGCAAAGGCACCACGATCGCGGCGCTGACCCAGCGGCTCGACCCGCGGGGATTCAAGCTCTATCCGATCACGGCGCCCCGGACTTACGAGCAGCAACACCCCTGGCTGGGACGGTTCTGGCTGAAGGTGCCGAACCGCGGTGAAATGGTGATCTTCGACCACAGTTGGTATCGCCGCGTGCTCCACGAAAGAATTGAGGGGAGCGTTTCCGAGACGCTATGGAAAGAGGCGTATCGCGACATTGTGGAATTCGAGCGCATGCTCGCCGACGACGGCACGGTCTTCATCAAGTTTTTCCTCCATATCAGCAGGAAAGAGCAGAAGCGCCGCTTTCAAGCCATCGAAGCCGATCCGTTGGAGGCGTGGCGCGTGACCGATGGCGACTGGAGCCGCAACAAACAGTACGACCAATATCTGGTGGCGACGGAGGAGATGCTGGAGTTAACGGAATCTGAGTTCGCGCCCTGGACCGTTGTGGAAGCGACGTCGAAGTGGTACGCGCGCAAGAAGGTATTCGATACCGTCATCGGCGCCATGGAAGCGCGACTGGGGGCGAATGCTCCCCCGCGAACCGAGGCTGTCGACGCGATGAGGAATGCCGACCTGCGCGCCGCCATGGAATCGTTGAACGAAGGAGCGCAGTAATGCTCGAAACCATCGATCTGACTCGAACGCTCGACCGCGAGTCTTACGTGCGTGAACTGACGCAGCGTCAGGTGCAGCTTCGCGAGCTGGGTTATCAAATCTATCAGCAAAAGCGGCCCGTGATTATTCTGTTCGAAGGCTGGGACGCGGCTGGTAAGGGCGGCGCCATCAAGCGGGTGACGGAAAAGATCGATCCTCGCGGGTACACGGTTTACCCGATCAGCGCTCCGGAGGGTGAGGACAAAACGCGGCACTACCTGTACCGCTTCTGGCGGCGTCTTCCCGAGCGGGGCCAGATCGCGATCTTCGACCGGTCATGGTATGGACGCGTTCTGGTGGAACGGGTGGAAGGCTTCGCACGGGAGAAGGAATGGAAGCGGGCGTTCAAAGAGATCAACTCGTTTGAGCGGCAGTTGCGCGACGACGGCGCGATCATGGCGAAGTTCTGGATCCATATCTCTCGCGAGGAACAGCTTCGGCGCTTCGAAGAACGAAAGCAGACGGGCTACAAGGCCTGGAAGCTGACGGATGAAGATTGGCGGAATCGGGAAAAGTGGGAGGCCTATGAGGAGGCGGTCGAGGAGATGCTGGTGAAGACGAGCACCAGGACGGCCCCGTGGTCATTGATCGAGGGCAACGATAAATATTGGGCCCGGACGAAGTTGCTCTCGACGCTGGTGCAGGTCCTATCCGATGAACTGGGCTACAAACCGCAGGACCCGCTGAAAAGCAAAGAGGCGAAGCACGGAGCAAAGACGCCGATCCACCCCGGAAACGAGTAACATATTTTATGCGGGAATCGTCGGTATCTTCTTTGCCCCGGGGAATTGGCTAAACGTGCCCACTACACTTGAACCACAGGAACGGCGACCACAAGAACGGACCTCTGCGCCGGACGGATTGAATTCCGAGCCCCCGCACCGTCGGAGCTTCTGGTGGGTCTGGGTGCTGGTGCTTGCGGCGGCCGGGTTTGGCGGGTATCGCTGGTACCAGGCATCGCAGGCCCAGCAGACGGCCGCGGCCGGGAAGCAGAAAAAGACGGCGGACCGTCCGGTTCCGGTGGTGGCGTCGTTGGTTCGGACGGGAGACATTCCGGTCTACCTCCGCGGACTGGGATCTGTGACGGCGTACAACACGGTGACCGTGAAGACGCGCGTAGACGGGCAGCTTACCGAAGTTGCTTTCAAAGAAGGACAGTTTGTTAATAAGGACGATTTGCTGGCGCAGATCGATCCACGGCCTTACCAGGTGCAGTTGGAACAGGCCGAAGGACAGTTGGCGCGGGATCAAGCGCAACTGAAAGACGCGCAAGTGAATCTGGACCGATACCAGACGTTGTGGCAGGAGCAGGTAATCGCCAAGCAGCAGTTGGATACGCAAGGCGCCACTGTAGGGCAGAGTCAAGGCACCATTGTGGCGGATAAATCGGCCATTGATAACGCCAAGCTGCAGTTGACGTATGCGCGCATCACCGCGCCGATTAGCGGCGTGATTGGCCTGCGGTTAGTGGACGCGGGCAACATTGTACACGCGACGGACTCGACCGGGCTTGCGGTGATCACGCAGCTTCAGCCTATCTCCGTTCTGTTTACGATTCCCGCCGATAATCTGCCGCCGGTGCTGCGGAAGCTGGAAAACGGAGGGCATCCGGAGGTGGGTGCATACGACCGGGACGACAAGATCAAACTGGCCACGGGGACGCTGCTGACGGTAGACAACCAGATTGATATGACCACCGGCACGTCGCGGCTGAAGGCGACGTTCAGCAATCAGGATCATGCGCTTTTCCCAAACCAGTTCGTGAATTGCCGCCTATTGCTGGACATGATGCATAACGCGACAATCCTGCCGGTGGCTGCCGTGCAGCATGGCCCGCAGGGAACGTTCGTTTTCGTGATTGAAGACGGCAAGGCGGAAATACGGCCTGTGACGATGGGGCTGACCGAAGGGAATGACGCGACTGTGAAGAGCGGCGTGAAACCCGGCGATATGGTGGTGACGGACGGCCAGGACAAATTGCAGGATGGGAGCTTGGTGACGACACGCGCGACCACGCGGACAACCGGCGGCAGAACCCAAAAGAATCCATGAACCCTTCGCGACCTTTTATCCTGCGGCCGGTCGCGACCTCGCTCCTGATGGCGGGTGTTGTTTTGACCGGCATCGTGGCCTATAAGCAGTTGCCTGTGTCCGCGCTGCCGGAAGTGGACTACCCCACGATTCAAGTCCAGACGTTTTTCCCCGGCGCGAGCCCGGAGGTGATGGCGTCGTCTGTTACCGCGCCCCTTGAACGGCAGTTCGGAGAAGTGCCGGGCCTGCAGCAGATGACGTCGATGAGTTCGTTCGGCAGTTCCACCATCACGCTGCAGTTCACGCTCGACTTAAATATCGATGTGGCGGAGCAGCAGGTGCAGGCGGCCATCAACGCATCGAACACATACCTGCCGGCGAATCTTCCGAACCCGCCGGTCTACAGCAAGACGAATCCGGCGGATTCTCCGATTCTGGTTCTGGCGCTGACGTCGACTTCCATGCCGCTGAGCAAGGTGGAAGATTTTGCCGACACTACGCTGGGGCAGAAGATTTCGCAGTTGCCCGGCGTGGGCCTGGTGAGCATCAGCGGCGGCCAGCGGCCGGCTGTACGGATTCAGGCCAACCCCACCGCGCTGGCCTCCTACGGGCTGAGCCTCGAAGATATCCGTACGGCGATGGGAAACGCGAACGTGAACCTGGCCAAGGGCAATATTGAAACAAACCGGCAGGCCTTCACCATCGGCGCGAACGATCAGTTGATGACCAGCGCGGAATACAAGCCCATCATCATCGCTTACCGGAATGGAGCGCCGGTGCGGCTTGCGGACGTCGCGACGGTGATCGACGGCGCGGAGAACGTACGGCAGGCGGCGTGGATGAACCAGACGCCCGCGGTGATTCTGAACATTCAACGGCAGCCGGGCGCCAACATCATCGCCGTGGTGGACCGCGTGACCAAGCTACTGCCGCAACTGCGCGCGTCCATCCCGGCGGCGGTGAATGTGGAAGTGCTGACGGACCGCACCACTACTATTCGCGCGTCGGTGAAGGACGTACAGTTTGAAATGATGCTGACCATCGCCCTGGTGGTGATGGTGATCTTTCTATTCCTGCGAAACCTGGCGGCGACGGTGATTCCGAGCATCGCCGTGCCGCTTTCCATCGTCGGCACGTTTGGCGTGATGTACCTGGTGGGATACAGCCTCAACAACCTGACACTGATGGCGCTGACGATTTCGACCGGCTTTGTGGTGGACGACGCCATCGTGATGATTGAAAACATCGCGCGGTATATCGAAGAGGGCGAGCATCCGCTGCGGGCGGCGCTGAAGGGCTCGGAGCAAATTGGATTTACTATTGTTTCGCTGACGGTTTCGCTGATCGCCGTACTGATTCCGCTGCTGTTCATGGGCGACATTGTGGGCCGCCTGTTTCGCGAGTTTGCGGTGACGCTGGCGGTAACCATTCTGGTGTCCGCTTTTGTCTCGCTCACCTTGACGCCGATGATGTGTGCGCTACTGCTGCGGCATAAGCCGGTCTCCCAGCAGAACCGTCTGTACCGGGCGTCGGAAACCTTCTTCGAGTGGGTGATCGCGCGTTACGCGACGACGCTGCGCTGGGTGATGCGCCACCAGACGTTGACGTTGTTTGTGACAGTGGGGACGCTGGTGGCGACGTTGTGGCTGTATATCGTGATTCCCAAGGGGTTTTTCCCGGTGCAGGATACCGGCATGATCCTGGGTATTTCGGAATCGCGGCAGACCATATCTTTTGCGGCCATGGCGGACCGGCAGCAGGCGCTTGCGCGCGTGATTCTGCGAGACCCCAGCGTGGAGAGTCTCTCGTCCTTTATTGGGATCGACGGCACGAACGCCACCGTAAATACGGGCCGCATGCAGATCAACCTGAAGCCGCTGGAGGAGCGAGGCATCAGCGCTTCGGACATTATTCGGAGGCTTTCGCCGGAACTGGCCAAGGTGGAAGGCATCACGCTCTACATGCAGCCCGTGCAGGATCTGACGGTGGAAGATCGCGTTTCGCGGACGGAGTTTCAGTACAGCCTGGAAGACGCCGACGCGAACGAGCTGCAACTGTGGACCGGGCGGCTGATGGAAAAACTGAAGAGTTTTCACGAGCTTCAGGATGTGGCTACAGACGAACAAAATGGTGGCCTGGTGAGCGAGGTGGTGATCGACCGCGACACCGCATCGCGCCTGGGAATTACGCCTCAGGCGATTGACGACACGCTCTACGACGCATTTGGCCAGCGCCAGGTCTCGACCATTTTCACGCAACTCAACCAGTATCACGTGGTGCTGGAAGTCAGCCCCGAATTTCAGAGGAATCCGAGCGACCTGCGAGACATTTATGTGCGCTCCGCGACGGGGCAGCAGGTGCCGTTGAATTCGTTCGTCTCCGTCCAGCCGTTGAACGGGACGTTGTCCGTGAATCACCAGGGGCAGTTTCCGGTGGTCACGCTTTCGTTCAATCTGGCGCCGGGCGTGGCGCTGGGAGAAGCCGTCACCGTGATCCAGCAAGCCGAACACGATATCGGATTTCCGGCCAGCATTCAGGCTTCGTTCCAGGGGACGGCGGCGGCGTTTCAGAATTCTCTGGCGAATGAGCCGATTTTGATTTTGGCGGCGCTGGTGACGGTTTACATCGTGCTTGGGGTGCTTTATGAGAGCTACATTCATCCGATCACGATTCTTTCCACGCTTCCGTCGGCGGGCGTCGGAGCGTGTCTGGCGCTGATTGTCACGCATAACGATCTCAGTGTGATCGCGTTGATCGGCATCATCCTGCTGATCGGCATTGTGAAGAAGAACGCGATCATGATGATCGACTTCGCGCTGGAAGCAGAGCGCAAAGAAAAGAAAAGTCCGTTTGAATCGATTTATCAGGCTTGCCTGTTGCGCTTCCGGCCGATCATGATGACGACGATGGCGGCTCTGCTGGGCGGCGTTCCGCTGGCGCTAGGGACAGGAACGGGTTCCGAACTGCGCCGGCCTCTGGGCATCACGATCGTCGGAGGGTTGCTGGTGAGCCAGTTGTTGACGCTCTATACGACGCCCGTGGTTTACCTATTTTTCGATCGCATCGCGAGCCGGCTGGCTCACTTCCGGGTGGGGAACCCGGACGAGGGCGCATTCGAGGAAGCATGAGCCTCTCGTCCCCATTTATTCGCAAGCCGGTGGCTACATCGCTGCTGACGGCGGGGCTGGCGCTTGCGGGGATCATCGCTTTCCGGTACCTTCCCGTTGCGCCGTTGCCGCAGGTGGAGTTTCCGACGATTCAGGTATCGGCGGCGCTGCCGGGGGCGAGTCCGGAGACGATGGCTTCTTCGGTGGCGACGCCGCTGGAACGTCAGTTCGGCAAAATCGCTTCGGTATCGGAAATGACGTCGACCAGCGGTTTGGGCTCGACGAGCATCACGCTGCAGTTCGATTTGAATCGTAATATCGACGCCGCCGGCCGCGATGTTCAGGCGGCGATCAACGCGGCGCGCAGCCAGTTGCCGGCCGCGCTTCCGGGCAATCCCACGTACCGAAAAGTGAACCCGGCGGATTCGCCGATCCTCATTCTCGCGCTGACATCCGACAGCATCGAAGTTTCAAAGATGTACGACGCCGCGGATTCGATTCTGTCGCAGAAGCTGGCGCAGATTCAAGGCGTCGGCCAGGTGCAGGTTGGCGGCGGCGCGAAGCCGGCGGTGCGCGTCGAATACAATCCCAACGCGCTGAACAGCTTTGGAATTGGTTCAGACCAGTTACGGACCACGCTCGGCAACGCGAATGCGATTAGCCCCACGGGGTCGATTTCAGGCAGCGGCGCAAGCACGGAAGTAACGACAACCGACCAGTTACACAAGGCGGCCGAATATCAAAAGCTGATCGTTTCCTATCACGATGGCGCGTCGGTGCGGGTGGGAGATGTGGCGACGGTGGAAGATTCCGTGGAAGACCGGCGCAATGCGGGGATATCGGACGGCAAGGCGGCCGTGCTGATTATTCTGTTCAAGCAGCCGGCATCCAACATGATCGATACGGTCGACCGGATCAAGAAGATGCTTCCGGTGCTGGACGCGTCCATTTCGCCGGCGATCAAGGTGACGGTGGTGATGGACCGGACCACCACCATTCGGGCTTCCATTTCGGACGTTGAATTCACGCTGATGGTTTCGATTGCCCTAGTGATCATGGTGGTCTTCATTTTTCTGAAGAACCTGTGGGCGACGTTGATTCCGAGCGTGGCGGTACCGCTTTCCCTGCTGGGGACTTTTGGGTTCATGTACCTGTTGGGATACAGCCTGGACAATCTGTCGCTGATGGCTCTGACGATCTCGACGGGCTTCGTGGTGGATGACGCGATTGTGGTGATTGAGAACATCACGCGCTATCTGGAAAAGGGTGTGCCTCCCATTCAGGCGGCGCTGCGCGGAGCGAAAGAGATCGGCTTCACGGTGCTCTCGATGAGCCTGTCGCTGGTGGCGGTTTTTATTCCCATCTTAATGATGGGCGGCATTGTGGGGCGGCTCTTTCGCGAGTTCGCGGTGACGTTGAGCCTGGCGATCGCCGTTTCACTGGCGGTTTCACTGACCACCACGCCGATGATGTGCGCGATGTTTCTGCGGTCCGACCACGGCAAACGACACGGGTGGTTGTATCGCCTCAGTGAAGGCGCGTTCGATTACATTCTGCACGAGTATTCCGTGACTCTCCGGTGGGTTCTGAAGCATCCCGCGCCCATGATTCTGGCGACGCTGGCCACCATCGTTCTGAGCGTCTCACTTTATATCAAGGTGCCCAAGACCTTCTTTCCGCAACAGGACACGGGGCGGATTATGGGCGCGATTCAAGGGGCGCAGGATATTTCTTTTGACGCGATGGAGAAGAAGCTGACAGCGTTCCTGGCGATTGTGAACGCCGACCCGGCGGTGGCGGATGTGACCGGCTTCACGGGAGGAAGCGCAACGAACTCGGCGCGGTCGTTTATCTCTTTGAAACCGCTGAATGAGAGGAAGATCAGCGTAGATGCGGTGATCAACAGGCTGCGCGGGAAGTTAGCGGTCGTCCCCGGCGCGACGCTGTTTCTTCAGGCTTCGCAGGATGTTCGAGTTGGCGGGCATATGACCAATTCGCAATACCAGTTCATGATGCGCGCCGACAATTTGAACGATCTGAATGACTGGTCGCAGAAGCTGCTGGCCAAAATGCGGCACATTCCACAGATCCAGGACGTGAATACGGACCAGCAGGTGAGGGGATTACAATCCGTTCTGGTGATCGATCGCGACACGGCCTCGCGTCTGGGCGTTTCGCCCTACCAAATCGACAACGCGCTCTACGATTCGTTCGGACAGAGGCAGGTGTCAACGATGTATTCGCCTTTGAATCAATACCATGTGGTGATGGAGGTGGCGCCGCAATTCCAGCAGAACCCGGATGCGTTGAAGGAGATTTATGTCCGGTCGGCGGCGGGCGTGCCGGTGCCGCTGAGCACTTTCACGCATTACGAGCAGGACTACACGACGTTGGCGGTGAACCACCAGGGACAGTTCCCTGCGATCACGCTGTCTTTCAATCTTTCGCTGGGCGCGTCGTTGAGTGAAGCGGTGACCGCGATTGAAGATACGGAGCGCGAGATCGGAATGCCCACCAGCATCGTGGGAAGTTTTGCGGGCACGGCGCAGGCGTTTCAGGATTCGCTTTCGACGCAGCCGATTTTGATTCTGGCGGCGCTGGTGACGGTGTATATTGTGCTGGGCATGCTCTATGAAAGCTACATTCACCCGATTACCATTCTGTCGACGCTGCCCTCGGCGGGGGTGGGCGCGCTGCTGGCGCTCTTGGTGATGAAAGTGGATCTGAGCCTCGTGGCGCTGATCGGCATCATTCTGTTGATCGGCATCGTCAAGAAGAACGCCATCATGATGATTGATTTCGCGCTGGCCGCGGAACGGAACGAGGGGAAGAATTCGCGGGATGCGATTTACGAGGCTTGCCAACTTCGCTTCCGGCCCATCATGATGACCACGGTAGCGGCGCTTTTTGGCGGGCTGCCACTGGCGATTGGCGGGGGCGCCGGTTCGGAACTACGCAGGCCACTGGGCATCACAATTGTGGGTGGATTGCTGGTGAGCCAGGCGTTGACGCTGTATACAACGCCGGTAATTTACCTTTATCTGGATCGCTTCCGGCTCTGGGTGGCGCAGGTGCGAGGCAAGGCGCGCGCAGCCGAAGTGCCCGAGGCCTCCGGTTCAGCCTTGTAACGCGGGTTCGCGAGCCCAGGGCATCTTGGGGATGGCATCGATCAGCCGCTTCGTGTAAGCGTGGCGCGGGTCTTCGAAGATCTGCCGCACGCTTCCAGATTCGACGATGCGCCCGGATTCCATGATGGCCACGCGCGAGCAGGTGTTGCTCACCGAGAGCAGGTCATGCGAGACGATCAGCATGGCGGTGCCGAGATCGCGGTTCAGTTCCCGGAAGAGCTTCAGCGTTTCGGCTTGCGTGATGACGTCGAGAGCGCTGGTTGGCTCGTCCGCGATCAGCAGCGGCGGACTGTGCAGCAGGGCCATGGCGATCAGCACGCGCTGGGCTTGCCCCACGCTGATTTCGTGCGGGAGTTTATTCAGAAAAGCGTCATCAGTAGGGAGGCAAACCCGGTTGAGAAGCGGACATGCGGATTGCTTCCACGCGTCACGCTGCGGGCTGTGCGCGGCCCAGGCTTCTTTGAAATGCGTGCCGATCCGGAGCATCGGATTGAGCGCGGACATGGGACTTTGGAGCACCAGCGAAATGCGCTGGCCGCGAAGCGTTCTCAGCGCGCGTTCGTTGAGAGCCAGCAGATCCCGGCCTTCAAACACGATGGAGCCGCGGACACGCGCGGACTTGCAATCGAGCAGGTTGAGCAGCGCGAGCGCGAGCGTGCTTTTTCCCGATCCGCTTTCGCCGATCAAGCCCACGATTTCACCCTCGTTCATCGAGAACTGGAGATCTTGCAGCGCGCCGGGGCGACCGGGGTAATCGACATTGAGGCTGACTTCGAGGAGCATGATCTAGTTCGCCAGCGACAACAGCTCGATGTTCCAATAGGCCTGAGGCCGCAAGATAACGGGGATCACCCCATGCAACTGCCGCGAGATCGCGGTGAGTGCGTTGGGATGCACCAGGTAGATAAACGGCTGCTGTTCGCGAATAATACTCTGCACGCGGTCGAACGCGGCCTTTCGGTTTTGAGGGTCCGGACTGGCGGATTGCGAATCCATCAGTTTGTCGATTTCCGCTTCCCAGGGACTCGCCGGGGATTTCTGGCTTGGGTTCCATTGATGATTTTCGGCCGAACTCATCCAGACGTTCATCTGCTCGTTGGGGTCGAGACCTACATTGGTGAGTGACATCAGGCAAGCCTCGTAATCAAAGGATTTTGTGATGCGTTCAATTAGGGAAGAGAAGTCGAGCATCACCAGATTGACTTTGATTCCGAGACGCGCGAGATCCTGCTGGATGAGGGCCAGCGTTCTTTCATGAATCTTGCTGCCGGCGTTCGAGATGATGGAGAATTCCACCTTGTTGCCGGAGCGGTCCACCAGATCGTTACCCGATTTTCTGAACCCGCCGGCTTTAAGTTCCCTGAGCGCGTCGTCTAGCGACGAAGGGGGCGGCGACGAAGGCGGCGGGGGAGCGCTGTACCAGAAGCGATTGGACGGGGAAACGGGCCCGAAGGCGGGGACCGCATGTCCACGATAGACGAGCTTGCAGATATCATCGCGACGGATGGCGCCAGAGACTGCGCGCCGGAAGTGGGGGTCGATGAACCAGGCTTTTCGGGTGGCGGATAGCGGTGCGGATGGAGACTGGTTGAACCAGAACTGCTCGGAATCAAGCGAGGGGCCAGCGTCGTGAAAAACGATCGGCATGTCGGGTGTTTTCGAGAGGCGGTCGTAGATTTCGGGGTCGATGTTCTGGATGAAATCGACTTCGCCGCGCTGGAGCGAGAGCGCCTCCGCTTCGCGGTTGGGTTGAATCGTGACGCGAACAGAATCGAGATAAGGAAGCTGTCTCCCTTGCGCGTCTTTCTTCCAATAGTGAGCGTTGCGGCGCAGCAGCATGTAAATGCCGGGGTGGTGTTCGCCGATGACGAATGGGCCGAGAACCGCATCCGGCCTGGTTCGGGACTGGATGGCGACCTGGTCAAAAAGAGCGGCGAGGTCTGCGATGGGAGCGGGGAAGCGGATCATGACGGAGTGCGGCGAAACGGCGCGCGCTTCGACCGCCTTTCCGCCGGTGGGGAAACTGTCCGCGAGCGGCGAGTGAGTGTTGGGGTCGAGTAGCCGGTGCAAGGTGTAGATCACATCGTCCGGCCCGAACGGGGACCCGTCCGAGAACGAGACCCCAGGGCGAAGATCGAAGTCGATTCTGCGTCCCCCTTCGCTGATGCGCCAGGCAGACGCGAGCGCGGCGACCGGTTTTTGCGTCGAACGGTCGAGACGAATCAACGGAGCGCCGGTGAGGTAACGGATGGTCTCGGAGGAGGAATCATCGACCAGCAGCGGATCGAATGTGCGCGGTTCGGAGCGAACGCAGAAGCGCAGCTCCGAGGCTGTCGCGCCGAGCGCGAGGATGGTCCAAAGGGATGCGAGGGCGACCCGGGTTTTCAGGGCTGTGCCGTTCATGCGGTTTGCGTCCTTTCCCGACTGGTGGCGGCGTGTACGAGCAACAGCACGAAAACGAGTACGCCTAGCGGAGCGAGCAGCCACGGGGCATCCCGCACCGCGCCCACGTTTTCCAACTCGTGTATCAGGTTACCCAGCGATGGAAGCGGTTCGGAGACGCCTAGCCCGATCATGGAGAGGTTGGATTCGCTGAGGATGAACGCCGGAACGGCCAGCCAGAACTGCGTCTTCAAAACGGGCCAGAGATTCGGGGCCAGGTGAATGAGCAGGGATCTCGTTTCTCCAATACCGCTGGCCCTTCGCCAGAGTTGGTCCTCGCGACGGAGCAGAGACCTGACACGCACCCGAACCACTCGCGCGGCGCCTGCCCAACCGAGCGACGCGAGCAGGAGGAATGTGATCGAGACAGAAACCCCGACATCGGCGTTCAGGGGAAGTAGCGCTCGAACTGAAATGAGCAGGAACATCCAGGGGATGCAGAGAAGAGCGTCGGAGAATACCAGGAAGACTTTTTCCAGAAGGCCGCCTCCGCGGGCGGCGAGCGAGCCGAGCAGGGCTGCGATCAGCGTTGCGAGAACAGCCGCCAGGGGCGCAAGAATCAACGAAATCCGAATGCCGTAGATGAGCCGGGAGAGCCGGTCGCGGCCTTCTTCGTCCGTGCCCAGCGGGTGTGCCTTCGACGGCCCGGCGAGCGCCTCATCGCGAGACATTTCAGCGAAACCGCGGGGAGCAATCAGCGGGGCGCATAGGCCGACCAGGACGATCAGAGCCAGCAGTGCTTTGGCTAAGTGACGGAAAAGGCGTTTATTGGGCATGCGGGTTTTCCCCATTCCGCGCGGAGACCATGTCCGCACCGGTGCCGCACACCATCACGAAAGCCGCACTCAGCAGAGTGAGGACAAAAAGGGTAGGGAAGTCACGCGACGACGCCGCCTGCCAGGCCAGTTGCCCGAGGCCGGGCGTGCCGGACGCATACTCGATGGGAATCGCCAGGCTGAAACCGAGGCTTGCGCACGCGCCGAGACTGGCCAGCCATTCGGGAAGACAGGGCGCCAGAGCGTAGGCAACGCGGATTCTCCACGGATTTACACCGCGGCATCGCGCCGCCAGCAAATGCGGCCGGTGTCGCATGGATTCGAGTAGATTCACCGCGTACTGGAAAAGATGAGGGAGAAGCGTAGCCCCCAAGATCACCCCCGACGGAAGCCGGAGCCAGAGCGCGACGTAACCCAGCAGGGCCGCGGGGATGCAAAGGAGAAGCGCGCTCATGGAAGACGCGATCGTTTGAAGCGCGGCGCTGCCCGACGCATAAACGAGGAAAGCGAGCGCAAGGCCGGCGGAAGCGGCACCGAACAGACCGCCGCCCAGTTCTTTCGCGGTTACCGATCCGCGCTCGGTGATGAGTTCCCGCACGGGGCGATTCAGCGTTACGGAGAATCCCCAATCGCCGTGTGAAACTTTCCGCGCAAATTTCCAGAGGAACTGGGGTAGATTCGCATCCTGCCGCCGCGCTGCCCGGAAACGGGACTTGGTTTCCGCGCTCAGCCGCGCATCGAGGTCATGCTCATCGGCGTCGAAGCCCGGCGCATAGCGCATCAATGCCGCTCCCGAGATTCCCACTGCAATGATGACGACAATCATGTTGAGGATCCGATGGATGGCATGGATGGCGACGGTTTGCATCAAAGAGGCCTGAGTTCCGAACACACTTGTTCTATCGGAGCCCACCCTAATTTCCTTTAGCCGACACGCTCTTGCCAACAAGCTTAGGCAACAAGGCAACTCCGCGGCGTCAGGCCCCGGGATTCGCGGGCTGCGTGAAGGCGCTCCTCCGCAATGGAGAGGAGCGGCTCGGCGACCTCGCCATCCGCGCTCGAAGTGCTCACGCCCGTACTCAAAGTGAGCCAAAGCCCCGGGCCGAGATGAATCTGCTCGACGGCAGCCTGAAGCTCCGCAACACGGCGCTCCACACTTACCGCGCTCAGTTCCGGCACAACAACGGCAAAATGGTCGCCACCCATCCTTGCGACAAAGTCATAGGGCCGGGAACACTCCTTCAATCGCGCGGCCACCTTTTTGAGGACTTCATTCCCCGAGGGATGGCCGAGTCTGCTGTTGATTCTGGCGAAACCGTCAAGGTTGGCAACCACCACGGTTAGGTCGACGCCATTGCGGGAGCAGCGAGCCAGTTCCGCATCCAGATGCAGGAGTAAGGCTCGCGCGTTGGACAGGCCGGTGAGCGGGTCGATGAGCGATGTATTCTCAGCTTGCCGCAGCCGCAACGAAGCGGAGATCGCGCGCGCCAGTTTCTCCTCGATCGAAAGCAGAACGCGCAGGTTATCCTGCGAGAAAGCTTCGCGTTCAGCGCTGTAGAGAGTCAATACGGCGATCACATTCCCGCTGTCGCGAAGAGGTACGGAAAGGGCCGACCGCATCGTTGTGAACTTCGTCGCATCATCCAAATAGCCGGGCTCGACCGCGGGGTTTCCGTTCACAATGGATTTCGAGTTTTCGGCCACCCATCCGGACAGGCCGCTTCCGAAGGGGATTTGGAGCGAGGAGAATAAGCGCGAGTTCTCGCCGCGGACATATTCCGGCGCGAGGAGGAAGTTGCTGGTAAGGTATAAGGCCAGACAGTCGAAGGAGACCAAATGCTTGAGGCGAGCGTCGAATACCGATAAGGTGTCCTGGAGGCTCAGGGAAGCCCCCAGATCCTGGCAGATCTCAAAAAGATCTTGCATCTCTTGCCGGGCGGCCGCGATCGCCGCGATGAAACCGATGGATTTCGTGTCGACATCAGCATGCCGTTTTTCCGCTGACACTTCGAAGCCCGCGTCGGGGGCATCGCCGGCCGAGACGGGCACGCCGACCGAAAGCCCGGGGCGTTCCTCGCTTCCGGCTCGAGCGCGCTGTTCCAGTTCTTTATAGCGCCTCTTCAGAATTGCCACGACTTTCGGGTCGAAACTGGTGCCCGCTTCGGCTGCCACCTGAGCCATGGCGTCATCGAGCGGCAGAGCCTTACGATACTGCCGGTCGGACGCCAGGGCGTCGAGGCAATCGACAGCGGCCAGGATGCGTGCTCCGAGCGGGATTGCTTCACCCTTCAGGCCGTCCGGGTAGCCGCGGCCGTCCCACTTCTCGTGATGCGAGCGGACCATGGGCGTAACCGGATACGGGAACTGAACGCGCTCCAGAATTTCCGCACCAACGGCTGGATGAATTTTCATCTTTTCGAACTCTTCCGGAGTGAGTTTGCCGGGCTTCGAAATGATGTATTCCGGGACCGCGAGTTTGCCAATGTCGTGCAAAAAGGACGCGGCGCGCAAGGCGTCCAACTGTTCACGGCTCATGCCGATTTCCTCACCCACGGCAAGCGCGTAGGTCTGCACGCGGGCCAGGTGATTGGCGGTGGTCTGGTCTTTGGCCTCGATCGCGAGAGCCAGTGCTTCAATAGTTCGCAGGTGAAGCCCGGTGAGTTCTTCGGAGTGACGCTTCTCGTCCTCCATCCGGCCGATGAAAACCCGGTATCCGCGGAACGCGACGTAAAGGACCGGAGAAAGCAGGATGGCGGCGTGCCATCCAAAACGGCGGGCCGTGAACTCCGCTACTTCGGTGAGTACCGCGCCCAGTAAATAGAAAGGCCAATTCCAGAAAAAGGCGCCGCGCCAGACCTTGAGGAACCGGTCCCCTTCGGACAGTGCGATGATCCCCGCGATCGGGGCGGTATTCAGAATCCACAGCAGCGAAGCCGTAATCATCAGGATGAACGCGGGATCGAGGCCCGTTTGCCGTAATGCAGGCAGGCGATACACGTACGAGCATAGAGAGACAGACAGGGCAGCGACAGCGACATTGAACGCGATCTGAACGGGCGTGGGGCGCGTCCTTGCTTTCCACACGCACTGGACGAAGGTGGCGACCAGCGCGACGACAAGAGTGATGACGGGAGACATCTCGGCAATGCCGAATACGAGGGCGAACAGCAAGACAGTCTGTGCCCCGTTCATTCCCGGAATCCTGACCTTCCACTGGCTGGCCATCAGAGCCAGGGCGAAGTACGCGATGAAGCCCCAGGTGAGCGGAACGCGCCAGTCGCGGATCAGCACGAGGGGGAGGATAACGCCAGCGGCACACGTCAGGCTCACGAAGAGCCAGGAGGACGGGGAGAGTCGTTTTTTCGAGGGCGCTGCTGGGGCAGCCATGGTTTGTCTATCGAGCTTTCCGGGACAAAACTGTAGTGGCCCGATCAGTTTGGGAGATAGCGCGGCACTCTAAAATCCGCTGGAACTGCCGATAAGCTCCACGGAAGGCAAAATATGTCGATTTCTCCGAGTTCTTTACAGATCCTTTCGTCGGTCTCGCTCATCCCCTCTTCCATGACTCAGGCTTTGAGCGCCAACAGCACCCCCGCGCAGCTGAACCAGATCGCGTCCTTAACGTCGCAATTGAACGAGGAGGAGACGCTATTCGGGCAGCCCTCGACGCTATCGACGGCGGGCACCCCGGCTCCGACGCCGGATTCGGTCGATTTGAGTAACGCGACACTGGCGTCGCTGGGATTATCGACGCCGCCCACCACCACATCGCTGTCTTCGACAACGACGGCGCCGGCGCTTGTTCCGATTTCGACAAGCACGGGGTTCAGCGTTTTGGGGTAGAGCGTTTTTGGGGTAGAGCGACGCTCCTTACCCAGTGATCGTCGGCACTACAAACGGCGCACGGTAATTCCGCGTGAACATCGCGTTGGCTTGTTCGTCACCGGTTACCTGGAAGTTGTCCGCGTCGAACTGCAACGTCCGACCCGTGCGGTAACTGATATTCGCCAGATGCACCAGTTGCACCGATAGCGCGCCTTCCTCGATAGGAGCGTTCTGCTTCGAGCGGTCACGAGTGCGCAGCACGTCAATGAAGTTGGCCCAGTTGTTGCCGGGCTCGTTGCCGCTCGGGCCAGGCTCATTCTTCTTGCCGAGGTACGTTTTGTAGGTCCCGTAGCCGTCTATTGCCATGTAACCCTGGCTGCCGTAAAACAGGTTACCGATGGTATTGGGATCGTCTCTCCCGTGCTTGCCGATGCCGGCTTCGTTGTTCGTCATCCAGTGGCGCACTTCGAACTCCATCATCCGAGCCTTTCCGCCCTCGTGAAACTCGTAGGCCACATTCAGCGTGTTGGGAGTTTCCTGGTCGTCATCGAACATGAAATGTCCGCCGATGGCGCTTACCTTGGTGGGATGCTGAACGTTCAGGCCCCAGCGGGCGACGTCCATCTCATGAATGCCCTGGTTGCCCAGGTCGCCATTGCCGTAGTCCCAGAACCAGTGCCAGTTGTAATGGAAGCGGTTCTGCGTAAATGCGTGGAGGGGCGCGGGACCCAGCCAGAGGTTGTAGTCAACGCCGGCGGGAACCGGCTCCACGGGCTTGCGACCAATGGTGTCGCGCCATTTGAAGCAGAGCGCGCGAGCCATGTATACATCCCCGATGACGCCTTCGCGCAGCTTGACCATGGCTTCCCGCAGCGCGGGGCTGGAACGGCTGTTGGTCCCGTGCTGGACGATGCGGTCGTACTTTTTGGCCGCGGCCACAATCTGCCGCGTCTCGAACATGTTGTGCGAGCAGGGCTTTTCGCAATAAACATCCTTGCCCGCCTGGCAGGCCCAGATGGCTTGCATGGTGTGGCTGTGGTTGGGCGTCGCGATCGAGATGGCGTCAATGTTCTTGTCTTCCAAAACCTTGCGCAGATCGCTGTAACCGGCGGGACGCTTGTGTCCCGACGCTTCCACCTCGCCCAGACGTTTGTTCAGGACGCTTTCATCGATATCGCAAATGGCGGCGATCTCGACATTGGACATTTTGGAATACTCTTTGATGTGTTGGTTGCCCTGCCCGCGCACTCCCACGCAGGCGATCCGGATCGTGTCGTTGGGGCTGGCGACGCCGCGCGTAACCGCTCCAGCGGCGGCAGTGGCGGCGCCCATTAGGAAATACCGGCGATTCATCTGAAACCTCCTTGCTTGACATCGAGCTAACTGCAACTCTATCATCAAGTTGACCCGCTTATTCTCCGGAGGCCGCAAAATTGATCAAGCTGGATATCATCAACGAGGTGGTCAACAAGACCGGCATTACGAAGACCAAGGCCGAGATGGCCGTCGAGACGGTATTTGAAAAGATGAAGCAAGCGCTGGAGCACGGCGACCGGATCGAATTGCGCGGATTCGGCGTGTTCAACGTGAAGCCTCGCAAAACGGGCATTGGCCGCAATCCGCGCACGGGCGCGGAGGTTTCCATTCCACCGGGCAAGGCGGTGCGCTTCAAGCCCGGGAAAGAATTGCAGACGCTGCACTAAGCGTGTCTTTTCCGGAAACGCCCGAATATCAGGACAGCCGCGAGCCGCTGTGGCCGACGCGTCTCGATTTCAGCCGCGCGGCGGCGGTGGAGTCGTTACGCACGAACCGTATCTGGCTGCATGTTCTGCTCTTTCTGGCGACTTTGATTTCGACGTCGGCCGTTGGTGCGCGATTTACCTATAATTTCGACCACAATCTGCCTGCGTTCGAACCCGCGCGTGATCTGGACGCGTTATGGGCCTGGTGGCGCCAGCCCGAAATTCTGGTGCAAGGTCTACCGTTCTCGCTCACGCTGTTGACCATCCTGATGGCCCACGAATGCGGGCATTACGTGGCGTGTCTCTACTACGGGATCAACGCGTCGCTTCCGTTTTTCCTGCCAGCGCCGACGTTTACCGGCACTATGGGCGCTTTCATCCGCATCCGCTCCCCGATTTTTTCGCGGAAACAGCTTTTCGATATCGGCATTGCCGGGCCGATTGCGGGTTTTATCTTTCTGCTGCCTGCCGCGGGCGTGGGCCTCGCACTCTCGAAGGTGATTCCGGGAATTGCGGAAACGGGAAGTTTGCACTTTGGAACGCCGCTGCTTCTGCGGGCGCTCGAGCAAGCCGTGTTTCCGGGCTACAGCGCGCACGACATTTATCTGCATCCGGTGGCGCGGGCGGCATGGGTGGGAATTTTCGCGACGGCTCTCAACCTGCTTCCGGCGGGCCAACTCGATGGCGGCCACATCATCTATGCGCTGTTTGAGAACCGCCATAAATGGGTCACGCGAATCGTTATTGTGGCGCTGCTCGCGATGGGAATCTTCTGGCTCGGATGGCTTCTGTGGGCGATTATTCTGTTTTTCTTTGCCCGCCGGCATCCGCAGATTTACGATATAACCGGGATCGGGGGGGTGCGCTGGCAGTTGGGGGCAGTGGGGCTGATCCTGCTCATTTTGTGTTTTACGGTGGTGCCTGTGAATCAGGCTGGGTAGAAGGCACGAGCGGTGATTCGCATCCCCGCTCGTGGCGCATCATCTTACACTTAACTTTTTACACTTGACCTTTCGCGGTCTGCGTACTTTCACCTGAGGTTGCAATATCTTCCGCGTCGGTAGATTTGAGAAGTTCCTTGGCGCGATCTATCTCCGCGGAGGTGTCACAGTGGACGGACAAGAGAATTCCACCGCTCTTCACCCGTCCTTCGTACCGCTTCGCCTCGTACTCGGGAATGCCCATCCCGACCAAGGCGCCGATTAGCCCGCCGACGGCCCCGCCGACGCCCAATCCCGCCAAACCCGCCATGATCGGCCCTGCCGCGATAAATGGCCCCAGGCCCGGAATGGCAAGCGCACCGATGCCGGCGAGAACTCCAAGCGTGCCCCCAACCACCCCTCCCGCAGTAACGCCGGTAGCGGTTCCTTCCGGAGCTTTGGTGTCTTTGTGATGGGCAAAGTCCCTCGTGCTCTCGTTGTCGGGGAGCAGGACGGAGACGTCGCCGCTGGAGAACCCAGCCGCCATGATGCGATCAACCGCCAACTCGGCTTCAGTCACGGTCGGATAAATACCAAACACTGCCTTGTTTTTGCTGTCCATAAAGTTGCTCCTTTGCGTTGTGGTTTGTGTTTCTAGTTGTTCTTCACCGACAGCTGGTCAGTGACCTTTTCTTGTCCGCCGGCTATCTCGACAGCCTTCGCGACCACTGCTTTCCTCTCGTCATCGGAACGCACGGGGCCTCTGAGGGTGACAGCCCCGTTCTGACTGACGATCTTGATGTTGTGAGCGTACGTGGACAGCGACTTGTCGGCGATGACCGCCTTGCGAATACTCTGTGTCAACGTGCGATCCGATTTGTTCATTTTCTGCTGATCCGCTGTCACCGGAGTGGCGTCTCCGTCACCCTTATTCATTTTGGTGTTGTCGGGTTGGGTCTGGGCGAGCGCTACACCGCCGAGAATGAGCGTCGCGAGGGCTAGGTAAGCCCGTCGCGGAAAGACGGTCCGGTAGATTCCGTTGAGTCGATTCACATCCATGAGATCCTCCGTCCGGCTGATCGGTCCTGACGCCGGTACGGATAACGGAACAGCACGCCGCTTGCCATCAAAAGCGCCTCAGGCGTGCGGAAGACCACAACAACTTGCGAAGAGGGGTGCTCTCCATTCGACCCGCGCGGCTGCTAATCTGTAGTCGCAAGGGGCGTCTAACAAAAAAAGCTGCGCCCCAAATTCTTCCAGTGAAAATCTCGGCAACCATCGTCACCTTGAACGAGGAGGGCAACATCGCTCGCGCGATTGAGAGCCTGCGCTGCTGCGACGAGATCCTGGTGGTGGATAGCGGGTCGGTGGACCGGACGCGGGAACTGGCGGAGAAGTTGGGGGCGCGCGTGATCGAGACCGGCTGGCGCGGGTACGCGCGGCAAAAGAACTTCGCTGCGGAGCAGGCGCTGCACGATTGGATTCTGTCGATCGATGCCGATGAGGCGCTCAGCGAGGCGCTGGAGGCCGAGATCTGGGGGATCAAGAAAGTGGGTCCCCGGTTTGACGGTTATACGATGCCACGGCTGGCCCAATACTGCGGCCGCTGGATTCTGCACAGCGGCTGGTACCCGGACCGAAAGCTGCGCCTGTACCGCCGGGACAAATCCATGTGGGTGGGTGATTACGTGCATGAAAGCGTGAGGATGGCGGGAGACGCGGGCCACCTGGAGTCGGATCTGCTGCACTTCACCTGCGCGTCGCTTTCGCAGCATTTGAAGACCCTCGACCGGTACACCACTCTGGCCGCAGAGGAACTGGTGGTGCAGCAACAGAAGGTGACGATGCGGCGGTTGCTGGTGGACCCGGCGTGGACTTTCGTGCGAACCTATTTCGTTCAGCGCGGCTTTCTGGACGGCCCGGAAGGATTGAGCATTGCGTGGATGGCCGCGCTCTATACGTTCTTGAAGTATGCCAAGGCTTATCGCGGATGAATATCCTGCATCTCGATCATGGCCGTGAAATGCGGGGCGGTCAGTTGCAGGTGATCCGTCTGATGCGCGGTCTGCGCGAGCGCGGGCACGGGGTGGTGCTGCTGGCGCGAAGAGGGAGTCCGCTGCTCGTCACCGCGCTGCGGGAGCGGTTCAACGCGGATGTATTGTCGATCGACACGCTGCGCGGCATGAGCGGGAACGCGCACCTGGTGCATGCCCACGACGCGCGCACCCATCTGTTCGCAGCGATCCTCTGCCGGAAACCGCTGGTGGTGTCGCGGCGGGTGGTATTTCCGGTGGGGCGCGATCCGTGGTCGCGCTGGAAATACGGGCGGGCCGATGTATTTGCGGCGGTCTCTCTCGGGGTTGCGGTTGAATTGAAGAAAGCGGGGGTGCCGGAGGCGAAGATCCGCGTGGTTTACGATGGGGTTCCTCTGCTTCCGGACAGTTGGGACGCGGAAGGTCCGGTCGTGATTCCGCGATCCGCCGATAAGCGGAAGGGAAGCGAACTGGCGGTGGAGGCGGTGCGACTCGTGGGGACGGAGGCGTTGCTGTCGCGCAACCTCCAAGCAGACCTGCGCGGAGCCAGCTTGCTGGTCTACATTACAGACAGCGAAGGACTGGGTTCGGCGGCGCTGCTGGCGATGTCGGCGGGTGTTCCGGTAGTGGCGAGCGATGTGGGAGGGTTGAAAGAGTTTGTGCTCAACGGAGAGACGGGAATGCGCGTCCCAAACCGTGTGGACGCGATTGCGGACGCTATCCGCGGGTTGCGGGGACGACCTGAAGAAGCGGGGAGGATGGGGAAGCAGGCGCGGGCGATGGTGACGGAGCATTTTAGTGTGGACCGGATGGTGACCGAAACGCTTGAACTTTACGAGGGAGTGCTAAGTGCTACTTGAGGTGATTCTGGCTGCGATATTCGGTCTGTTGATCGGCAGCTTTTTGAATGTGTGCATCTACCGCCTGCCGAGGGATCTCTCGGTGATCCGGCCGCGCTCGCACTGCGTGGAATGCAACCAGATGGTGCGGGCATGGGATAACGTTCCGGTGGTGAGCTATTTTCTGTTAGGCGGGAAATGCCGCGACTGCGGGGCGCGATTTTCCTGGCGGTATCCCGTGGTGGAGTTGATCACGGGGCTGTTGTTCGCGTACTTCGTCTGGACCGAAGGCGTGAGCCTGATCGCTTTGCGGGATTGCACGTTCAGCGCGCTTCTGATCGCATTGTTCTTCACGGATCTGGAAGAACGCATTCTGCCTGAGCAACTGACCATGGGCGGGATCGCGCTGGGATTACTGTTTTCGCTGGTGGTTCCGGTTGGAGACGGGACGGCGAATCTGTTTGGTCTGCGGGGGGTATGGGCGTCTTTGGGCGATTCCGTATTAGGCGCGGCGCTGCCGGCATTCGTCCTCTGGTTCATCGGCTTCGTTTGGGGCAAGCTGTTCAAGGTGGATGCGCTGGGGTTGGGAGACGTGATCATGCTGTCCGAGATCGGCGCATTTCTGGGACTGCGGGCGACGCTGCTGACCTTGATGGTTGCCGCGATGGTGGGTTCGGTGATCGGGCTGGTCTATATTCTGGTTGCGCGGAAGAAGTTTCGCGAATTTGAATTGCCTCTGGGGTCATTTCTGAGCGCTGCGGGTATTTTGGTTACGGCGTTTGGCGCGGCGATCGTCCATTGGTACTTGAGCTTATCGGCTTGAGAGCCCCTTCCTCGATCAGGAAGCCCATGCCGGAGAGGGTTTGGCGCAATTCCTGAATGACGGAGAGAACGCGAGCGGACGGGCTCTTAATGTTGGAAAGGGCGTTCCAGGCGTTGAAGAGGGCGCGCACGGCGAAGCGATCCGCAGCAATGGCTGTGAAGGGCACTGAGGGAATTGTAGCGCTAAACGGGCCGGCTCCGCCTACAGATTGATTTCCTCTCCCAGTTGGTCGCTCAATTTGCTGGCGATGAGTTGCTTCAGTGTTTCGCCGGTGCTGCTGTAGACGAATGCGCCTTGCACGATATCCCAATCGAGCTTGAAGCTCTTGGATTGGGCGGATACCCAAATCTGGCGTACCGGCGTGTTGGGGCTGACGACAAAGCGGGTATGGGGCTGCTCGATTTCGATGGTGAGCGCGCCGCTATTGAAGTCCGTCTCAAACCCATAGTCGTCACCCGCATCGATGAGAGCCCTGTTGAGCCGGTCGAGGGCGACGTCGGCATGTTTGCGAAATTCCTGTTCTTCGATCATGTGGCGTTCCTTCTGATTTTAAGACTTCGCAAAGAGCAAATCTTTCAGGTTGATGCCGGCGAAGGCCATGGTCAGGCCGATCATGATGATGACGGTGGCCCAGACGATCCAGTTATAAACGGGAGAGCTGACCCATTCCTTCATCAGGCTGCGTTTGTTGAGGAGCAGGATCATATAAATGAGCACGATGGGTAGCAGGATTCCGTTGATCACCTGGGAGAGCAGAATCATCTGATACTGGCGTGCTTTGGGAATGAGCAGATCGAAGATTGCGCCTCCCACGATGAGAAGAGTATAGAGCCAGTAGAAGACCGGCGCTTCCTTCCAGCTCTTGTTGACGCCGCTTTCAAAACCCAGGCCTTCGCAGACGGAATAGGCGGTGGAGAGCGGCAGGATGCAGGCGGCGAAGACGGAAGCGTTCAACAAGCCGGCGGCGAACAGCAGAAAAGCGTACTGGCCGAAGGGCTTGAGGCCGAGGGCGGCTTCGGCGCCATCCTGGACATCACGGGGATGGACGGCCCAAATGGCGCCCGCACAGGCCACGATGATGAAGAAGGCGATGACGGAAGTCATGATGCAGCCGAAGACGACTTCAATGCGCGACTCGGCGTACTCCTTCATGGTGATGCCCTTTTCCACGACGGCGGCCTGCAGGTAGAACTGCATCCAGGGCGCTATGGTGGTGCCGACCATACCGATAACCATGGCGAGATATTCGGAATCGAAGAACAGCTTGGGGCGAAAGCTGTTGATGGCGGCTTGTTTCCAATCGGGCTGGACCAGAAATCCCGAGATGATGTAGGTGACGAAGATGGTGCACGCAAAGAGGAAGATCTTCTCCACGCTGCGATAGTTGCCGCGAACGGCGAGAAACCAGACGACGACAGCGCAAAGCGGGACACAGACCCAGGACGGAACGCCGAAAAGGCCGAGGGAACTGGCGACGCCCGCGAATTCCGAAATGATGTTGGTGAAGTTGACGGCGACCAGCAGCACCATGACGAGAAAGGTGACGCGCAACCCGAACTCTTCGCGGATGAGATCCGAAAGACCCTTACCGGTGACCGCGCCCATGCGGGAGCACATCTCCTGCGTGAGGATCAGGGCGATGGTGATGGGGATCAGGGTCCAGAGGGGCAGGTATCCCCAGCGCGCGCCGGCCTGTGAATAGGTGACGATGCCGCCCGAATCGTTATCGACCATGGCGGTGATAAATCCGGGGCCCAGGATGGCGAAGAAGATGGCGATGTGGGTGCGAAAGCGGCGGAGATGTTTCAGCAACGCTATTTCTCCCGAAGCACCGAAATGATGTCGTCGGCCGTGACGACGCCTGCGAGGCGGCCATCTTCCTCGATCACGGGCAGGGTGAAGAGGTTGTATTTGTCGAACAGCTCGGTGACGCGATCCTCATTCATGGTTACCGGGGCGCTGATCAGAGTTTCGGAAACGATGTCGACCAGCGGCGTATCCCCGCCGGCGAGGAACAGGCGCGCGAGCGGTACAGCTCCGGTGAGCCGGTCATTGGTATCCACGAGGAAGATCACGTTCAGGGTTTCGAGCAGATCTTCCTGGCGGCGCAGAGCGGCCATGGCGTCGGCGATGGTGGCTGAATCGGTCAAAGAGAGAAACTCGGTGTTCATCATGCCGCCGGCGGTATTCTCCTTATATTCGAGCAGCTCGCGGACTTCTTCGCCGGGGGCGGCTTCCATTTCGTCGAGGATTTCTTCCGAGGTCTCGGCTTCCAGCTCGGAAAGGGCGTCGGCGGCCTCGTCGGGCGACATCTCCTCGATGATGTCGGCGGCCACTTCCGGTTCGAGGGATTCGAGGATGCTGGCCTGCATGCGGGGATCGACCTCGGAGAGAAGCTCGGCGGCGGATTCGCTATCGATGGTCTCGAAGATGGATTCGCGTTCTTCGGAGCCGAGCTCTTCGACGATATCGGCGAGGTCGGCTGGATGGAGACGCTCCAGACGGTCGTTCGAGATATTCAGACGCAGGCGCCGCAGCGGGTCTGGCTCGACGATATTGCAGAACTCCCAGGGGATGGAGTGGGGAGCGATACGCCACTGAATGCGGCGGACGAACAGCGGAGGGACCGCGCCTTGCAGCACGCGGCGAATGATGCTGCGGACGCCGATATCGACTTCGAGAACGTTGAGAATGTCGCGCTCGCCGTCGTTTTCGAGATTGAAGGTAACGTCGTTGACGCGGACCACTTTGCGGCCGTTCACGTCGATGATCTGCTGATCCAGCAGATCGCGATCGATGCGCAGCATGTATTCGTCGGAGTGGTAAGGGGTGAGCTTTTCGTCGGAGAGGAAGAGGCCCTTGAGGGAGATATGGCGGACCTGGTCATAGCGGATGGAGAGCCACGCGCCACCGGCGCCGACGAGGAAACGATCGACCCGGACGGGGTTGATGAGCGGAACTAGAGCGGCATCCTTGACGCGCCCGATGCGGCGCATGCGCAGATCGTGCACGGGAAGCCCGAGGAGTTCCGTGAAGTACGAGAGTTTTTCCGCCATTGAGTCTGTTCCGGACCGGACCCTTTACTATGACGCAGCAGGGGCGATGGGGCAAGAAGGCGGAAAAAAATGATGTGGTTTCCGGTGTTTTGGAAGAGGGGGTTAGTAGTGGGCTTCCGGATTGGACGCCCACGGTGGGATGAGGTCGGACACGGCCGCAAACGGCCCAGGCGGAGCCTATTTGATGTTGATCTTCAACAGAGCGTCGGAATGCTCGTGACGCCAGTTCCAGTATCCTTGCTGATCGGTGTCATTCAGCGTCGAGAACTGGACTGTTTTGTGGTGATTTTGTCTGTTGTAGATACGGTAGGCCTTATCTTCATTACCGTTCCAGGTATGATCGTCGTTGTTTTGCTTGTCGTGATAGGTGCGAACGGCTGCCTGGGGGTCGGCGCGCAGCGCGGTGGGCATGAGTGCCAGGGGAGCCAGCAGGAAGGCGCCCAGTAAGGCTGTATTTAAGAAACGGCACGTGGTTAATTTCATATCAAGTTGGAGCAGCACGTGCAATGCCAACGCGCCAAACAAAGAAGATATCCTGGGGCGCCTAATTTGCCGACGGCTCAAGGGATTTTGCGATTTGCTTCCTGTATTCGGCGGCCTTGGCGAGGATGGCAGGCTCGTCGAGGGTGAGGATCATGCGGTCTTCCATGACGATCTTTCCATTGATGATGGTCGTGCGGACGTCGGAAGCGTTGAGCGCGTAGACGAGTTGCGCGTAGACGTTGTACATCGGGGTCGCATGCGGCGCCGTGGTTTCCACGACGATCATGTCGGCCTTTTTGCCGATCTCCAGAGAGCCCGTTTGCTTGTCGATATGCAGGGCGCGCGCGCCGATGATGGTGGCCATAGCGACAGTCTGTTCGGCGGGAAGGGCGGTGGGGTCCATGCGGGAGAATTTTTGCAGTTTCGCGGCCACGTCCATTTCGCGGAACATGTCCTGTTCGTTATTGCTGGCCGCGCCATCGGAACCGATTCCGACGGAGATGCCCGCGGCCAGCATTTCCGGGGCGGGGATGAGACCGGCGGCGGATTTCATGTTACTCGAAGGATTGTAGGAGCAGCCGACGCCGTAATGCGCCAGGGTCTGAATGTCGGCTTGATCGAGCCAGACGCAATGCGCGCCCAGCAGGTCTGGCCCCAGAACTCCGATGCGCGCGAGGTACTGAACGGAAGACGTGCCATGTTCGCGGCGGCTCACTTCCATTTCATAAGGCGCTTCGGCGAGATGCATCAGGATGGGCGCATGATAAGCGCGGGCCAGCGCGGCGGAATCTTTCAGGAGTTGCTCCGGGCAGGTGTAGATGGAGTGGGGCGCGACGGCCGGGGTGATCAGAGAATCGTTTTTCCAGTGGGTGAGGAATTTTTCCGTGTAGGCAAACGCGGCTGATGAGGTTTTGTTGTCGGGCGCGGGGAACCCGATGATGGTTTCCCCAAGCACGCCTCGCATGCCGGCGTCTTTGAGAGCTTGAGCCACCTGTTCCTCGAAATAGTACATGTCGGCGACCGTGGTGGTGCCGCCGCGGATCATTTCGAGAAGGCTGAGCCGGGTCGCCCAGGTGACGAAATCGGGAGTAACGTTGCGGGCTTCGGCGGGGAAGATGAATTTCTGGAGCCAGTCCTGGAGTGAGCGATCTTCGGCTAGGCCGCGAAACAGGCTCATGGCCATGTGGGTGTGGGCGTTGATGAGGCCGGGTAGCAGAATTGCGCCGTGGGCGTCGATGGTCTTGCGGGCATCGTAAGCGGTCGTGATTTGATCCGTGGGGCCGATGGCGGTGATGAGTTCCCCGGTGGTGGCGATCGAAGCATCTTCCAGGATGCGATGAAGACCGTCCATGGTGACGATGGTGGCGTGGATGACGATCAGGTCTGCGGTTTGTTTAGCCTGGAGCGGAAGGGATAGGAGGAAGATGAGGGCGGTGATCCGCATTATTCGGAGCGCTTTACCAGGACGGCGGTGCCTTTGTAGAAGCCGAGCTGTCCGAGTTGGGATGCCACCCAATCCACTTTCAGGGAGTGATCGGCCATGAGGCGGAAGGTTACTTCGCCTCGGGAGCCGCCGCTTCCACTCCACGGTACGCTTCCGGAATCGCCCGTAAGCCTTCCGGCGAACTGAAAATTGACTTCCGGCGGCACGGGCCTGTCCACCACGTGATAGCGCGCGCGATAGGTGCCGCGGACTTCACCGTTGTCTTCACTGATGGACGTTTCGATGAATTCCGGCGGATAGAGCTCTTTATTTTTTGACGGAGAATCACCGGGGCGGTAAACCCACTTGCCAGCGATTGGATTGCGTGGCGGCTGCGCGGCTTCAATGGGCGGGGCGACGGGCAGTGCGGGAGCCGCTTGCGTGGGGTGGGCAATCTCCGGCGGCGGGGTGAAGGCGAGCTCTTTTTTGCGCTCTTCCGTTTTATGTTCGTCTTTATATTCATCCGGCCTGAATTCGTCAGCTTTGACCGCTCTCGGTTTCTGAGGAGACGGTTCGGATCGCAGGCGGTTCACCTCCGCAATGGCCGCGTCGCGCTCATTGATTACCTGTGCGAGGCGTTCTCTCAACTGGCCGGCTTCCAGCTCGGCGCTGGTGTTTCTTTGAGGCGCCGTTGCTTCGACGGCAGGCTTGGAGGTTGGCACTGGCGGGGCCTCATGGTGGTCCGGCTGCAGCTCCGGCTCGGCGAGACTAGCGCCCGAGGAGTAGTCGGGCCCCGCCGTAGTTTGGCGGGAAGCCATCCAGATCAGAAGAATGGCAAAGGCGGCGACGGCGCCCACCCAGAGCGCCGAGCTGCGCGTCACCAGCCTCTTGCGCGGGGGCGGCTGGGGAGGGCGGAAGATAACGGGCGCGACGCGGCGTTCGCTCTCCTGCTGTTCCAGATCGTACCGGCGGCGGCGTTCCGGATCGGAAAGGATTTCGTAGACGCGGTTCAGTTTCTTGACCTGAAGATCGGCCACGCGGCGCAATTCCGGATCTTGCACATGATCCGGGTGCAGAAGGCGCATGAGGGACCGATAGGCATCCTTGATCTCATCCGCGGAAGCGCGCTCGCTGAGGCCCAACTCTTCGTAGAAGGTCATTTCCCTAGACGGTCATTCTATGGGTTTCTCAACGCGGGCCTTGTCGCCTTCCTTCACGGGATTGTCGGTGGGGAGCAGCACGAGTTCCCCTTCTTTCAGGCCTTGGCGAACACTGCTGTAAGTGACGTCGGACGCGCCCGTTTCGATGGGCTGCCAGGCGAGGCGATTGCTGCGGAGAACAAAGACGCCCTGCGGAATCCGGTCGTGCCGGATGGCGGTTTTGGGCACCACGAGCGCGTTGCGGACCAGATCGGTCTTGATTTCGGCGTTCACGGTGATCCCGGGCACAAGATCATGGCGGGCATTGTCGATGGTCACCCACACTTCGCCGACCTGGCGTGACGCCAGGGGCACAATTTCGCTTGGCATTTTCTCCACGACGCCGTCCCACTCGCGGCCCGGCAATCCGTCCCATGTTATACGAACGGGCAGGCCAACGGAAATACGCCCCAGTTCGGGCTCATCTACATAAACCTTAACGCGCAAATGATCCAGCCGTCCCACATTGGCGATCAGATCGCCGGCATTGACATAAAAACCGGGGCGCGCGGGCAGGCTGTAGACGGTTCCCGCCATCGGGGAGCGAACGATGCCGGTATTGAGTTTTTCGCGGGCCGAGTTGGCGTCGGCCTGGGCTTCGGAGAGACGTGCACGACCGGCGGCGACATCGTTGGGACTCACGAGGGCATTGCGGCGTTCGGTGAGCGTCTTGATAGCAAGTTCGGCGGCATCGAGGCGCTGCTTGGCGGTGAGCACTTCAAAGTGCGTAGCGGCCTGCCTGGCTTCCATACGGGTGAGCGCATCGACATCCCGCTGCGCGACGTCACGATCGAACCTGGCCTTGGCGATGCCGGCGTCGAGCTCCGCCACAAGCGAGGAGCTTCCGCCTTTGTTCAGGATATCCAGGGCGCTGCGCGACTGGGCCGCGCGCGCTTCGGCGCTATTGAGTTCTTCCTGAACGCCGGGTTGGGAAATGCGCGCAATCACTGCGCCGGCAGCGACCAAATCGCCTTCCCGCACGGGCACCGAGACGATTAATCCGGAAGTTTCCGCGCGAACGGATTCCCACTCGATCGGTTCGAGTTTCCCGTTGGTGGGGAGGGTACTGACAACAGTCTGGCGTTTGATGCGGGCGAAGGGCAAAAGGGGGGGCTCACGCTTGCGGAGCGCGAGAGTAAGGACGGCCGCGACCACGAGCACGCCGACAATCCACCATAGCCGCCTCAAGCGTTTATCCTTCTCAAGGGATTTCTCCTCAAGGTACGATCACCGTCTTTCCGCCGCGCCATGCGCGGGTGTGCTCCATGGCTTCGTTCACATTGTCCAGTGAGAAACGATGGGTCACGGCCGCGGCGAAACGGTCTTTCCAGCCGGCCTGCAGCATTTCGATCGCACAGTTGAGGTGGCGCGGCTCAAAGCCCCACGAGCCGACGACGCGGAGTTGCTTCCGCGTGACGGTGTGAGGGTTGAAGGAGATGTTTCCGGCGTTTCCATATTGGCCCAGCACCAGAAATTGTGCTCCATCGCGGCCTAGTTCGAGTCCTTCATTCACGGCTTCGGGTTTTCCTACACATTCGATGACCTGATCGGCCCCAAAGCCTCCAGATTCCTTGAGGACGATTTGCCTGCGTTCCTCGGGCAAGGGAAACTCAGCGACATCGATAACGACGTCGGCGCCAAATTCGCGCGCAAGCTGCAGGCGGTGACGGGGCCCTCCAATGGCGATGATGCGGGATGCTCCGGCGTCACGGCAGACGGCAATCGCAGCCAGCCCGACAGGGCCAACGCCCTGTACCACCACGATATCGCGCCAGGCAAGGGGCGCGCGTTCCATGCCGTGAATTGCGGTGGTGAGAGCGCAGCCTGCGCCCAGCAGCGCCTGGTCCGGAAGATCCGCGGGAAGACGGAAAATGGCGGTACCGGGGCGCAGCAGAATCTGTTCGGCGAACCCGCCTCGCAGGTGCGGCGCCTCGGTCGCGTTGTAACTGATGCCGTACGCCTTACGCGAAAGACAGCGCGTGGGCTGCGATTTCAACCGGCAGTAGAAACACTCGCCGCAAGCGATCGAGCTGGCCCAGGTGATGCGATCTCCGACCTCAAGTGGTTCCCCCCGCCAGTCTTTGTTTAAGCCTGGGTTTAATCCGGAGCCGAGTTCTTCGAGGATGCCGGTGGTTTCATGGCCGAGGATGACGGGCAGGGAGAGCGGAAGCTCACCCCGCCAGAGATGCACATCCGTGCCGCAAACGCCGGCCATGGTGACGCGAACTCGGGCAGCGCCAGGCTCCACGTGCAAAGCGAGGGGGAAGGTACGGACGGCGAGGGGTTGATTGAAGCCTTCGAGGACTGCCGCGCGCGCCGTTTCGCTCAAGCGTTTGTGCTCCGGGCGCAGAAGTGAAAGAGAAGGGACCACTCGATTTCCTGGAGCTCGGCGGCTGCCCTGGCGATGGCGGCGCTACGCGGGCGCACGCAAATATCGACGAAACGCCCCGGCTTCCAGGCCTCGGTCAATTCAGGAAGTTCCAGCACGTCGGCATAGGCGCGCGCGGCTTCGTTGAGCGGGGCGAAGATGGGGTGCTCGCCGACTTGCCGGAGCCAGTATTTCGCATTGAAACCGTCGGGTTCCTGGCGGTGGACAAGAGCATGCCAATAGGAACCTTCGCGGGAGTGGAGGTTCTGCGCGATCTCGTGCGACTGCTTCCATGCGCCGGCGCGCAGCCAAAGGCCGGCGAGCGCGGCTTCCGGCGAAAAGGCATCGGGAAAAAGTCCGGCGCCAGTTTGGTCCTGCAGGAAACTGGCGAGAAGGCTCGCAGTCCTCGAATTCGAATGGGCGCGCAGAAGCGGCATCGGTTCTTTGGACGCAATCCGGATCGCCTCCTTTACAGGTCCACTTAGGTCAGTGATGTTATCCGGTTGCACGCACTTACTATGCCTTCTTAGTTTCGTGATATTCCATCTCCGTGTTGACATCCCAGAGGTTGGATTTATCTTTGATGCCTGCCGCGATATTATCGACCGCCATCATGGCGGTGAGCATGGAGTGGTCCTGATTATTATACCGGTGCATGCCGTTGCGGCCGATCAGGAACAGGTTCTCAATCTGGTTTACGTAGTTGCGGATCTGGTCAAAGTTCTGATAAGTGCCAAAGTAGGCGGGATAGGTTTTTGGCACGCGAATCACAGTGGCGTCGAGAACATCGGCGCGGTCTGCCATGCCGATACGTTCCAGCTCCTCGGTGGCGAGATCAATCATCTGCTGGTCGGTGAAGTTCCAGATTGCGTCGGTCTCATAGCAGAAGTATTCGAGACCAATCCAGGCGTTCGATGGGTCTTTCACCATATAGGGGCTCCAGTTGTTGAAAATCTGGATGCGTCCGACGAGCACATCGGGTTCTTGCACATAGATCCAGTTGTCGGCCAGCAGTTTCTTTCCCAGTGGAGCTTCCTCGCCGATCTTGAGCTGCTTCAGAAGGATGCCAACGGTAATGAAGTCCCTATATTGCAGGCCTTCGCTGACTGCGCGCACGGGCGCGGGGACGTTCTCCATGCCCTGGATCAGATCTTTTATAGGCATGGTGGAGAAGAAGTAATCGGCGGTGAATGTTCGATGTTCTCCGGTGAGGAGATGGACCGCTTCCACGGCGGTGATGCAATTGCCCTCGCGATGAAATTTCCGGACGTCCCAGTTGCAGAGGATCTCTCCTCCGCTTTCAGTGATTGAGGATGCGACGAATTCCCACAGCTGGCCAGGGCCCAGTTTGGGATAAAGGAACCGTTCGATGAGGGAGGTTTCGGTGTCTTTCTGCGCGAGGTCTTCCCCATGACTGAATTGACTCTTGAAAAAGTGACCGAGAGCCTTGGTGATGGAGAGACCCTTGATGCGCTGGGCGCCCCACTCGGCGCTGATTTCCTGACACGGAACGCCCCAGACTTTTTCGGTGTAACTCTTGAAGAAGAGGAGATAGAGACGGCGGCCGAATCTGTTGACGAGAAACTGCTCCAGGTTTTGTTCCGGCGCGATGGGGGCAGCCATGCTTTTCAGATAGCTCATGCCGGCGAGGAACGTAAGGGGAATTCCGAGGTTTCGGATGGTTCTGGCGCTCAGTTTGATGGGGTAGTCGAAGAACTTACGCAGAAAATAGATGCGTGATTTGCGGCTGCGCACGAGCATGACCCGATCGGTTTTGTCGGGATCGGGTCCATGCGGCGCTGTGGCTATTTCGCGCGACTGGTTCTGGTATTGAATCGTAGCGGAGCCGTTTTCGCCGCCCTGGACGGGCATGACCGCGGTCCACCAGTCCATCACGCGATCCGACTTGGAGAAGAAGCGATGGCCGCCGATATCCATGCGGTTGCCTTTGTACAGGACGGTGCGCGAGATGCCGCCCATAAAATCGCCCTTTTCGAGGACGATGGGCAGAATATCGGTGCGCTTGAGAAATTCGAAAGAGGCGGTTAATCCGGCGGGTCCGGCTCCGATGATCAGAGCTGTTTTTTGGCTCATTCCCAAACTGTTCCCGAGGGTGGGCGGCGCGTTTCGACGGTCAAGGGAGATCTCGAATTCACGATAGCATGTGGGTCAGGGTGACAGGCGGGGCGGGTAGTGGGAAAATCAGTAAGTCCCGATGCGGTGAGGTGCGAGAGCGGTTGAATCGGGCGGTCTGAAAACCGTTCGAAAGCCAATCCTGCAAGTGCAAGAAAAAACCATAACCTCTTGCCAGCCAATGACTTGCAGCCGTGGCGGCGGACGGGTTTTTTGTTCGGCCAGCAAGACCCCGCCCATGCCCACGTTCACCAATCTTCTGTAACAAGTGATAGCAGCCGATCACCGCACCAGCGATTTCCTCCGGCGACATGGATTGGGTGACGGTGCTTTGGTCCGGCCCTGGCGCGTTGGGAGGTTCACGGGGTTCTGCGGCAAACATATCGGCTGAATTCACGCAGCAGTCATCCTGCTGTAGAGTGCAAAATAAGGTAGCTGGACATTGAAAGGCATCTATACGCTGGGGATCAGCGGCGTCGATTTCGCAGTGATCGCTTTGCTTCATTCACCGCCAACAGCTATTTGCTGGCTTGTTCGGCGGCGGCGTGGTCTTTCTCTTTGGCCTTAGCAATGAGAGCGGCAAATCGCGGGTCGCCGCGCAGAGCCTTCAAGTTTTCATCGCTCGCCATTGTCAGGATATCTCTAGACCCAAGATCGGCGGCCTTGCGCAAGTACTCCAGCGCGACATCTTTATGAGCGGCGGCGGCCTCCACGCTGGCGGAGTTGTACCACGCCAATGCAAGGGAGCTCTGCTCTGAGGACTGGCTCGCCTTCTGAATAACCTCCTGCACAAGGTCCTTTGCTTTAGCGTATTCTTTTTCGTAGCTCAAGCAGATTGCCAAAAGCCCGGCGGCGGCCAAAGTATCAGGATTTTCGGGGCCCAGCTTGCGACGCCTTAACTCCAGCACACTGTCATAGAGCTTCTCGGCCTGCGGATATTTGCCTTGCAGTTGATAGTCGATGGCCAAGTTGACCATGGCGCGCGGCAGCCAGTAATCCTCAGAAGCTGGGTCTCGACCCCGAATCTTCAGGACATTGGTTTCGAGTGCTTCGGCCTGGGCATATTTGTGCTGCCCCCGGTAAGCGGAGGCCAATTGCTCCATGCTGTTTGCCCGCCGACTGTCCGGGGCGTCTACCCGACGCTTGATCTCCAAGGCTTGGCTGGCGAGTGCCTCGGCTTGCACGTACTTGCCTTGCCGAAGGTAAGAATCGGTCACATTGTACATAGCCGTGAGCGTATCGGGGTGGTCGGGACCCATGATCCGACGCACAATCTCCAGCAGCTTCTCGGTGATTTCATCGGACTGTGTTTCTTTGCCTTGCGCGTCGTAGTCAGACGCAAGACCCCGCATGATCCCGAGCGTCTGGGGATGATCAGGTCCCAGAACCCGGCGACTGATCTCCAAGGCCTGTTTGTCAAGCGCTTCCGCCTCCGAATACTTCCCCATAGCAGAGTCGACCATCGCCAGGTTGTTGATGGCGTCCAACGTTTTGGGATGATCAGGTCCCAGGACGCGGCGGGTTATCCCCAGCACCTGT
>Ga0182012_10000167_pt1 | contig 72741 bp, 70 predicted proteins | sample 612S2SmetaG_FD_120486 | JGI IMG/M metagenome (GOLD analysis project Ga0182012, IMG submission 120486) | Permafrost microbial communities from Stordalen Mire, Sweden - 612S2S metaG | ecosystem: Environmental > Terrestrial > Soil > Wetlands > Permafrost | place: Sweden: Stordalen | collected... | reverse complement strand
TTGTTTTGCTATCAAACCCAACCACCACCAAAAGATGCCCATTTTGGTATGCGCGCGGCGCGCCGGGCAACGGCCCTCGCACGCTCACTACAACCGGAATTCCTCTTTTTAAAAAATCACACAGATTTAAAAAGGAATTCATTCGTGCAACGGCAAAGAGTATTTTCCCCTCCGAAAGTTCATAGGCATGCGCCATGTTAAATGGCCAACTCCCGTGTTGGCCAAGCCCATGGTCAAATGATTTTTCTGCAAATTCAACCGGATCAACCTGCTGTGCCATTAAATATGAGGTGAGCATGGTGCATGATGTTGGCGAGCATAAGCCATCATTACGCGGATGATCCACTTCAAACTGCGAAAGTCGCGGCACTCCTTTAACTAGGACCGATGGCGTTTTTGCAAACACTGATTCGCTTTCGGCAACAAATAAATTAAAATTCGCCAGATTTACGGCAAATGATTTAATCAAAGAAAGATCAGCATCCCCGTTTGCGATTATTTTTATGCCAAACGCGTCAGCGGTAATATCACTATGTGATTCAAGCCGCACATGATGATAACTTGACATATGATCAGGATTTGTTTTAAATGATTTTTGTACCGTACCACCCCACACAATCATGCGATGCCATTTACTCCATTCTTTTGTTGTAGCGTTGCGAACACGGGCATAAAATATGAAATTTCCCTGCTCAGGCCGTACCGAGTTCCAACTAAAAATAAGTTGCGTAAATGGTTTTAGATTAACCTTGGTAAGGGTGATATCCTTTTTTAATCTATTTTCTTGCTGCTCGGCGACGGTAAATTGCTTTCGGTGCAACCAGGTCCATTGCTGCGAATTGTTTTCTAAACAAGAGCCGTTTAGAGCGCTAAAAAGCGCTACGCAAATGCCGAGCACACTTTGAATGAGAAAGCATAGTTTCATTAACCCGACTCCCAGTAAATCTAATTATTTACTAATATAATAATTTTATTTTAAAATTTAATCAATGGTTTCATCTTGAAACAACCCAAATCTCTGTTATTTAAAGTATATAATTGGTGATACTATTTAGTAAGCATAGCGCAAAGGGGGAAACTATGACTGGATACGGACTATTTTTGTTGTTCTTTGGCCTAATAACCATACAAATAACCACGGTAGCAAAAAAAGCACTGGTAGTAGTACCGGTGGCAGACTTACTCGGCGCACCGATAAAAACGTTCGGCATTGCGCCAACCGTTAAGGAATCTTACCAAAATATCGCATTATGTGGCGGGAAAAACAACTCGAGCCAAGGATGTCCCCGTATTCATCAAGCATTATTTAATGAAGAAGTCGAAATAATCTCATTAAATGAAGGAAAAAATGGGGACGATAGTGAAGTATGTATCACTTATGAGCCGGTGTTTTTTATCACTCATGCTCTCCATAAGCCGCAAAATCTCTTTTGGACCAATGCTCAAAATATAAAACCAATAGCCACTTTGAAAAAAAAGAATGTATCAATAGAACATTTACCCGCAACCCCTTCTTTTAAATTTCATGCACCGGCGCACCACGTGCCAACTATTGTGCTCAAAAAACCTTTTTTTGATGCATCCTGCAATGTCACCTTTTCGGCGGGCACTCGATTTGTTATCGATACTTCTTTTAGTGATGAAAAAAATTATATGGTATTCGTTTTTGATCCAAAAACAGTTGCCGATAGATTAACCATAATTCCTAAAAATTATGCACTACCGGTTGCATTAAAAACACCGCAAGAAGCTATTAGTTGCTTTGTGGCGCTCTTAAAAGAATGGGCACATTGTCCACATGGCCAGATTGCCTATGTATGGGGCGGCTGCAGTGTTATTCAATGTTGCCCAAATCATGATTGCAGTGAAACGGAAGTTACCAATAATGGGAAGACAATATCCGTGTGTATCTGTAATTCATGTAATCAATGCCCGCAAACCGGCCTTGATTGTGCGGGATTAATTCTGCGTGCCGCGCAAATATGTGGCGTTCCTTACTTTTTTAAGAATACGTATACCTTAGCTCACTATTTAAAACCATTGGGCCATCACGAAACTGTGCATGAAGGTGATCTTATATGGATCCCCGGGCACGTGATGATTGTGAGTGATATAAAAAACAATTTATTAATTGAGGCGCGCGGCTATAGTCACGGCTTTGGTGTGATCCATGAAATTCAGCTTTCAAAAGTCTTTGCAGGGATCAATACCTACGATCAATTAAAACATGCCTATGTAAATCAATGCCATCTTGCACGGATGAATAAGCAAGGACTAGTTGTAGAAAATATTAAACACTGCAAGCTTCTCAAGCTCTCATCAGCTTGGGATTATGCTTACTGAAAAAAATAGCCTTACCACCACGAGCGGGTTATTTCTTTAAAGATGCTCACGGCGAAACTTATCACAATATACAGCGTCGCAACGGCAAGAAATAAAGGATATCCCTTGCTGAGCGCCCATATTGCAAATAAGACTGCCAGTAGTAAAGCGCCGCCGGTTGCAAGGCGCATTTTGATATATTTTGATGAAGGGAACTTTACCGATGAGATCATAAGCAGCGCAATAATGGTTACCATAAATGCAATGCGATCCGCTTTGAGTGCGCTGGAAAATACCGATGACGCAATCCATTTTTCTGATATAACCACATTGGCAAAAAAGAAGGCGGCTATGGTTGTTGGCAACCCGATGAATGACGCACCTTGGTCAATGGTCATCGTATTAAACCGCGCAAGCCGAAACAATCCCGAGCATAAATAAAGACCCAAAACAACCATGCCGGCGCTGCCAAGTTCATATAATGACCAGCTATACAATAATACGGCCGGTGCGAACACAAATGAAATAGCGTCACACAGTGAATCAAGTTCCATGCCGAGCACGCTCGTTGACCCGATCATACGCGCCAATCTGCCATCGCACAGATCAAGGCAGGCAGCAATTATGATAAAAAAAGCGGCCATGAGATATTGTTCATCTAATGTTTTAAGGACTGACATAAAGCCGCAGAGTGCGTTACCAAAGGTGAAAAAAAAAGGAATTACATGAAGATTTTTCATACTAGCCTCCCCAACACTGTTTTGCCACCGTATACTCTTTGACCAGTTTCTACGTTCAGGATACTCCCTTCTGGCAATATCACATCAACGCGTGAGCTAAATTTTATCATGCCATATTTTTGGCATGCCGCAACACTTTCATGTGGCTTAGCCCAACAAACAATGCGACGCGCAACAGTGCCGGCAATTTGACGAACAAGAATCTTTTTGCCGCTCGCATGCCGAATTACCAGATCATTATGCTCATTCAATTCTGAACTTTTTGGCAAGAACGCCATCACAAATTTTCCCGGCACATAGTTGATTTGCTCTATCACACCCGCTACTGGCGTCCAGTTTACATGGACGTTCAGAGGTGAAAGAAAGATTGAAATTTTTTGCTTATCAGGGCTTATACCAACTACTGTGCCGTCTGCTGGGCATACCATTACATTTGGATCTCGTAACGCTTCCGGGCAAATCCGATCGGGGTTGCGAAAGAAATAGAAACAGAAAGCAAAAAGAATCAGCGTGATAAAAGCAAGTGGTTTAAAGAACAACCAACCAACGGCACCCAGAAACGCCAATACAATAACTATCCAGAGGCTTTCGCTCCAAATAAGATTTGTGGTGATTGCGCTGATCATATGTTTTCTCTTTATTATCGTTATGAATAAAATAGGTACCCTTTTCAGGATACCCATTTTTATCTTCAAATGAAATCTTATCAAATGTTATCGTCGCTGAACGCAAGGTTCAGGCCGATCATCATTGGCATAAGTAATTCTAATCTTTATATGTGGCAACACATAGAGATAAAATATAACACCACCGGTAACCAATCCGCCAAAGATCCAATAATGTTTTGCCATTGTATCACCAAGCTGGGAGAAACTGCATGCACAATCACGCGTTAATCGTGATGCTGCAAGCCCCAGAGAATGGGCACCGTTGATAAAATGCTCCTTTGTTCCGGCAAAATTATCAGCGATAGATTCGGTCGGCAAGCTTTTAGCAGTTTGCAAAGCTGCATCTATTTTATCTTGAATGATCTGCGCAATTTCCGGGCTTTGTATTAACTCGGCTACTTGAGCAGATGTCAAAGCAGAAAGGTGTCCGGTAATCAATAAGGGAAAGGCCAAGAAGGTTAATTTCTTTACTATTTTCATAAAGCACTTATCCTTATTCTTTAATAATTATATGGTGACCTAATAATGAGCTATACAAGCATTGAAGATTCACTATAGTATTCTTGTTCCTGCTTACATGCCGGAATCTTGGTCGCATTGAGTTTTTGCAACGCTTGATCAAGACAATACTTCAACGCTTCAAGACGCTGCACTAATTGGTACATACGCCAGTACTCTCTAATCGCACGCGCCTCAAAGGGCAAAGCATAGTTGCGAACAACTAAGTAAGGGTTAAAGATTGAGGGCAATCCCCGTTTCATAACATCTTTATTAATTGATTCTGCCTCATCTTTATTCAAGAGTATAAAATCTGCGTTGGGTTTATAATTAAAGCTTTTCTTTTTATCTTCGATAATGGTTTGCACTATATTGGGTTGCGCTGCTGCTTGATCCGGCGATAATTGCAAACGTGGCAATAATCGACAATCGGCAAGACAGTTTTCTAGATTCTCAATAACCTTCATAAGGTCTTTCTTTTCTTTTTTAATGATTGCTTGCATGCGCACAATAAAATCATGCTCACTTTTATCATCAACCCATTGCGACTTTTTCAAGGAATTATAAACATCGTTCTGGTTTGCCATAATGTCTGCCGCCAAGGGCCAATTTCCGGATTTATCGGGTTCATTTTGCCAATACATTAAGTCATCCGGTTTATCCAATGGATTTAACATATAGCGAGTCTTACTTTCTGAACCTTTAATTGCTGATTCCCAGTCTTTGCCATAGTTATGACAATTCACCAGATATGCTGTGCCGCCAAGAGCAGCTGCTGCCATACAGGTAATGAAAGGATGATTTTTAGGAAACAACACAGTGTTTAATGCTGTTGATGAAACCTGCGACCCAAGAGCCTTGGTTCGCGCAAACCCTTTTGCAACTTTTGTGAAAACATGTGCTTGAACAGGTGCGGTATAAAAGCCTAAGCCCATACCTATTAGAATGGCAATAAGTGATACATTACGCAATTTCATAGAATAACCTCCGTTTAGAAGATATCATTGTGATATATATTTTACTTTATATTGTTAGATTTTTTTGTCAATGCGATTAAAGTCAGCCAGGCAATTTAAACCTGAAAACCATCATTATAATAATGTAATGATTTTATTAAATTGTTTCAATTTGCAATATTAGGTAAGAAATGGCTCACCAGTTAGGATCACTCTTTTCAACTGGGAAAGATTGTGTCTCTTACCAAGAACGCAAAAACCCTTGAGCCTACCTGCATTTACCAGATACTGATTGCAATAATCAATACCTTCCCGCAGAACAAAACGATCGTCATCATGGCATTGCTCCATAAGGCCCGCCCGGGCAAAATCTAGCCCAAAAAAGGATGAACTCACTATAATTGCTGCTCCTTTATATTCTTTGGGTTGGCCCACCATTGCCTGCGCCGCATGGAGGCCCTGCAACATGGCATCGGGCCAGGTGCAACTGGCAATTAATTGATTTTTAAGCGTATCAACTATTTCTATCGCGTCCCCTCCGGCATAAACATCGGGCGTTGAGGTCTGCAAATAACTATTTACAGTAATCCCCTGGCGGCCAATAAGAATGCCAGCTTCTTGGGCAAGTTTAGTGTTGGGCCGCACACCAGTAGCAATAATAACAGCATCTGCATCAAACAGTTGCCCCGACTCAAGCCGTACGCCGATTACCTTATTTTGCTCAGATTCAATAGCGCATACTGATTGATTGGTAAGCACTGTTCCCCCAAGTGCTTCTATCTGAGATTGCAAAAAATTCGAAGCATGATCATTTAAAAAATTGGGTAAGAGCCCCGCTTGCCGTTCAATAAGAACAGTAGTAATGTCGGAACGAATAAGAACATCGGCACATTCTAGGCCACTCAAACCTCCACCTACGACCACTGCTCGTTTGATACTCCGCATCTTAATTGCATCCAGTAACTGAAACGTGTCGGCTAAAGTATGAAATGCATACAATCCCTGCAAGGAGTATTCAGTAACAAAATTCGGCATTACCGGGGATGAACCCAAACCCAAAAAAAGCGCATCATAACCCACTATTGAACCATCAGAACAATGCACCGTTTTTTCTGTACTATTTATGGCAACAACACTCGTATTAAATAAAAAGCCCGTGCCCGCATGATCGCTGATTGGCAAGAGCACCTGATCATGCTGCTTTGTGCCGGCCAAAAAATCGGCAAGCAAACACTTATTATAGGGCAGCTCTTTTTCTTGGGAAATACAGGTTATTTTTGCAGCGGGCGCTAAACGCCGCACGCGATTGATAACAGCAATGCCTGCCGCTGAGGCCCCAATAATTACAAAATGACGATTTAACATGGATTACTTGTGGTAGAAATTGTTTTAGCGCATTAAAAACGAGTGATAACTCTGATTCTATCAGATTGGATGAAAGATACCAAATTCTTGTTTTTCCCCAAAAAAAAATGGAAGACTTGCAATTGTATTTCGCGCGTGTTTTAAAAAGGAGATATCTATGCGAATAATAAAATATCTATCAGTGGTGAGTCTTTTAGCAACTATTATGGTTGCCCAAGGAACTTCAAATCCTAAACGCCCCTGGACATTTTTAGTCTATATGGCGGCCGATAACAACCTTAATCCCGAAGCGGATGTTAATATTGCCCAGATGGTAAAAGCAAGCGCAGTAAATAATGTCTACATTTTGGTATATCTGAATATTAAGCGCAGCGGCCAAGATAAAATGACCCAGCGTTTAACAATTCAAAGTGGCAAAATTTTCCAAGAAGGAGAAACAACGGTAGAAGATAGCGGCGATCCACAAACATTACTAAAAGCACTGGTTTGGGCGATTACTGAGTATCCATCCGACCATCTTTTGGTAGATCTCTGGAACCATGGCTCAGGATCATTAAATCGTTCCGTGCTTGCGCATCGCGGCGTTTGTTATGATGATACCACCGGCCATTATTTAACCGATCTTGCTTATAAGAGTGCCTTTGATGTGGCCGTTAATCAATATCTGGATGGCAAAAAAATAGATATTATTTCCTTTGACGCGTGCCTTATGTCTGATATTGAAGTTGCATTTACACTCGCGCCTTATGCCAATTATATGGTGGCATCGCAACAAACCGTTCCGGGTCCCGGCTATGATTATTCATTGGTATTAGCACCATTTGCAAAAGGAACACCGGACGCCCAATCATTGGCACGCTCAATCGTAATGGCGTATGACACCTCATATAAAAACAGCGGAGAATCCTACACGCTGGCCGCAACCAATCTTGGTAAACTTTCTGCAATGGTGAACGCAACAAACAACATTGCGCAGCTTTTGGATACCTGTCTTACATCGGATGCTAATAGTTCATTGCAACAGGTGATTGCGCAAAGTGCGGACCCATCTGTTTGCGCACATTTTGATGAACCGACATATCTTGATCTCTATACATTCTATGCAAATCTGTATACTCGCCTCAACAATGCCGGATTGAGCAGTGATAATTTTGCCGCATTGCGGTCAGCATTAAAAGCGGGTCTTTCATCTATTTCACAAGCAGTATTTGCCAACGTGCACAGCAATTCTGATTTTGCAAAAGTCCGTGGACAATCCATTTACTTTGCCGATGTTAATGCCGGCGTTGAGCCATCTTATGGCGAATTATATTGGACCCAACAAAATCCACAATGGGCACAACTATTAAATGATTATGTTTATCTAGCAAGTAATACTTAAAAGTAAAATTGTACTATCTAGAAAGGCCCGGGTGATTTCCCCCGGGCCCGTATTATTTTATTCAATTTTTTTATTAACAAAGTATACGACATCGCAGTACAGTAATAACTATGGATAGAGAAATAATACCAACAATTCATTTCAGTAAAATCCGGGACAACCTCTTAAAAAAGAGGCAGCTCTTACAAGAAGATTATGATGGGTAATACTAAATTATTTAAAGCTTTAAAAAAAGGATTCGAAGAGGCGATTGCGCACGATCAAGGCAAGCTTAATTTGCGATCAGAATTTATAGAAATTCCTAAGCCGCCTGCTCACTACAAAGCTAAAGAAATAAAAAAAATAAGAAAAAAAAATAAATACTCTCAAGGTATTTTTGCCAAGGTACTAAATGTTAGCATTAAGACGGTGCAATCATGGGAATCAGGACAAAGAACACCGAGCCAAGCAACTCTCCGTCTTCTTGAAATCATCGATAAGGGAATATACCATCCTCAGATTCATAGAAAAAATTAAAAGAAAAGTAATTTGGTAATTCTCTTTCACTTGCGTCAGACAAATGCGCAATCAGCGAACGATTAAATCAAGGTTTTATGTGCCCGACCGGGATCGAACCGGTGGCCTCCCTACTTCGCTAAAGCTACGAAGGGCTTACGGCAGATTGGGATCTACCGCTCTTTCAAACTTCTTTGCATAGCTTGTGATTGCTTAAACATTAATGTGCCCGACCGGGATCGAACCGGTGGCCTGCAGATTAGGAATCTACCGCTCTATCCAAACTGAGCTACGGGCACAAATAAAGATTTCAAAGTACCCCAAATATCTTGCCCGTGGCTCCTGAGCGGAGTTTATCCTGAGCGAGCCTTTGCGAGTCGAAGGGGGCACAAATAAAGATTTCAAAGTACCCCAAATATCTTGCCCGTGGCTCCTGAGCGGAGTTTATCCTGAGCGAGCCTTTGCGAGTCGAAGGGGGCACAAATAAACTATTTCAAAGTACGGCTGGAGATAAGCGAAAGGAAGCCTTTAGTCCTGAGTTTAACGAAGCACTTGCCGTAGGCTGGGTTACCAACTTCCGCCGCCACCACCGCCTCCGCCGCCGCCCGATGAACCGCCACCACCAAAACCTGAAGATGATCCGGGAGGTGTGCCGGACGATGAAATTCGCGAACCGGTAGCAACCGATGATGAAAGCGAACTCCCTAAACCGGAAGCAAAACTTTCTGTTCCAAATCTATTAAAATCACCCACATACCAGATCGGATGATACGGATGGCCCTGCTGCGCCATATACGCAAAGATTGGCGCAAATTGATACGACCATTGTTTCTCAACACCAAGCGCTACCGCGTAGGGCAAATATTTTTCGTACAGTTCCGGTGTTCGTGTTGGCGGTGTGCCGATAATTTTTAATCGTTCAGCCTCAGTAGTTTCCAGAAATAGTTTAAAGCCTTCAATCTCATCATGCAATTTTCTGCCCAATTTAGTGTAGCCACGCGTTCCATAATAATAAAGAACCACGATGAGAATTGCTAGTGCGGCAACAATAAAAAAATATTCATAAGAAATAGCAGTGCCCGATAAAAGAATAAAACCAACCACACCAGCAAAAAGAATTACGCCGATTTTAATTAGTGCGTCTATCCGTTCATCAAAGAAACTATTCAGCGGCGCTAAAATAGTATCTTTAAAATAGAATAACGCTGAAGCAATAGCCGTCTGATTTTTCTGTTGTACCACAAGCGTATCCGATTTTTTAAACAAATGATCGAGCATTGGCTGATATTGTTTTTGCAGATCTTTATCACCATCACCAGTCTTTTTGAGTGTATATTGGTTTGATAAAAAAGACTTTTTATACTCTATGGTTAAAAATCCATGCACCGCCATATTTATTACCTCGGCCGCAAAACAGGTGTGATCATACCCAAATTTCTGCAAATAGCGCACCGCGCCGGGCGTGAGATCTTTGGGCGGATAAAATAACGGAATTACGGTTCCGGAATTTTGTTCTTTATTAATACGATACCAACTGAACAAACAATAAAATAATAAGGCAAACAGTGAAAGTAATAACCAAAAGAGACCAGCATTATCTTTTACAAAATAGGAAAGTTTTGTGAAGAATGTTGGCGCATGCACGTGGCCCTTGGGCCATTTGAGCACGATTGTTAATCCCTGTCCGGGAAATAGTTTTTGCGTTGTTGTCCACCGCACCAATGAAGGCCCGGCCGTAGCGGCCTGATAATTAGTTCCTGTTTCACGTTGATGACCGGTAAATGCAATAAACTCCAAAAGATTTTCAGGAATTGCATCAGGGAGTTTCACCTGGGCAGAAGCGTGTTCAATGGGCACGCGCCACCCGTTACCCGTAACGTTCCAATATAATTCATCATGATTTTCAAAATACCCTAACTGGCGATTGGTGGTATAAACAATGTCATAAGTATAAACGCCACCGGCAAGTGTAAAATCCGGATCGCCGATTTTTACGCGTTTGCCATTGGCAAAATCAGTCACGGTGTAGGGAACCGGCGCACCATCTTTGGTCACATTCTCAACCTTGAATCCCACATTATAATGAATATTGTGAGTATCCATGTAGTGTGTGGGGAAATCACGAAATATGCCATGCCGATCCGAGGGTAACGCATACATAATTGTTTCATGCACGCGCATCTGCGAATCAGCATAAATGGTTACATTACTATGGAAATTAATAATGCGTTCCGTGAATGCAGATAGTGCACTCACCGGCCAGATAAGGATAAGGAGCAAAAAAGTGGATACATTTTTCATATCACACCTCTTTTTTTGATTAAAACTGCACCTTTGGATTTTCTCGTTCGGCTGCTGAACCCAACTCAAAATAGGAGACCGGGTTAAAGCCGCCCATTCCTGCAACAATGCGTGATGGGAAACTTTGCACCACTACGTTAAAATTCCGTGCGGCTCCGTTATAATAACGGCGCGAGAGTTGGATTTCATGCTCAAGCGCTGAAAGCTCTTTTTGTAATGCCAAAAAGTTTTCATTTGCTTTGAGGTTTGGATAATTTTCAGCCACGGCAAAAAGCGTACGCAGTGCATGCGTTAACCCTTTTTCCGCTTCTGCTTTTTGATCAACGGTTGTCGCACTCATAGAAGCCGAACGCGCACGCGCAATCTCTTCAAAGATTCCTTTTTCATGGGTTGCATACTGTTTTACCGTTGCAACAAGATTAGGAATCAAATCATAGCGGCGCTTAAGCTGCACATCAATGCCGCTCCATGCTTCATCAATAAGTGCTTTTAAATGCACTAAGTTATTAAACGTGCCAATGAACCAGAGCGCTAATAGTCCAATGATTCCGCCAATAACCAATAAGGCAATAATAAATGAGGTCATAGTGCCCCCTTTTGTTTTAAAATGGTTTTACAAAAATCGTAATATTCTTGATCAAGAATAGATAAATAAGGAAGAACTGTTTTTTGTGTCATCATTCCTCCATGACAAACAGGTTATTTTCTATTCTTAGAATACCATTTCTGCTGTATTTGTCGATGAAAAGAGGCGTCAGATCAAACAGAATATGAATCTCGATATGCTTGGGGAGCTAAAGAAGTCACGCAAATCCTTCGCATTGAGACCTCTGCTATTCTTTGCAATGATACCTAATTTCTAATGGGATTCATGATACTTTCCACTGACAACTTGCGCTCCAAGATAGGCAATTTTTTTAACTATATCTAAAGGTAATCTTGCTTGAAATTTCTGGCTTCTGCACCAATCATCTTTAGGGGGTTGCACATAACCCAAGCCATGCATGGTATTGTAATATGCTCTTAGAATGCGACCTATCTTTTTTATTTTTTTAGTTTGTGGACTATCGAATCCGGCCCAAACACTCAAGAATACTTTAGTTGGCCGATCAAGTTTCGTTCCCCAATCAGTTTCTTCATCAACATGCCATGCAGCTTCACATTCATTCTTACCCCATTCCAATGTTTTTACCAGATCTAATTTTGTAACATTAGAGAAGCTCAATGCAATCATAATACTGTTCTCAAGCTCAGAAAAAGAAACTACAGGAAGACCAGTTTTTAATTGAACCATTCCTTTGAGCAGCCTGAGGGGAGCGGTGCCATTCTTCTTTGGATCCCAGATGGCGCCGGCGCGCAAAAACGGTTCTAAATCGCCCACACATCGTGCATTGAAAAATGCTGCATGCAAGGCAGTAGATCCACTACCAATGCAGTGATTAATATCCTGAGTACGATCTATTAGTTTTAGAATGTGAGGCTTTAATGTATCATCATTTTGCATACCAAGTATGCACAACGCATGAAGCGGCGTTAAACTATTGTCGCATTTATTTGCATCACATGAATTGATTAGAGCAATTTTTTCATCGATACTCTTGGCCTCAATCATTGCTTCAGCAAAAGTTAAAGCTTCATGCGCAGCTAGAGAAGTTAACACCTCCGGCTGCTCCATAGCACAGATAGAAAAACTTATGAATATAAAAGGTAAAATATAATATACAATCATGGTTAATCCTATTAAAGATGTTTAAGAATTTGCAAAAATCTACTTTTTATCTTCAACAACTTTTTCTTCAAAAACAGGAATTGCTTCAATAGAAGATTTCTCAAACCTTAAACCATCAACAACAAGTTTTAACTGAATAGATTGTATTGCTTGCTGTTTTTCTTCGCTCAATTTTTTAAGATTCAGGATAATACTTCTACTCTCTGACTTTATAGCCCCTATCATATGGCGCGTAAGCAATAAATGAAATTCTTTATTATCAATAATAAAATAGGCTAGTTGTAATGCCTTAACATTATCTGCCGGTATTTTAAAAAAGTAATCTTGACTTTCTTTGAGAGGAATATTGACTACTTCCGGTTTATCATTTTTTTCTGATAAATCTTTAATTTTTTGATTTTGGGAAATACCAAATTTTCTATCACCAATAACAAGTTTTCCTATGCTCAACTCGATCTTTTGTTTGGCCGTTGGTGGTAATTCTTGGTTCATTTTATTATGCACCGACTCCAACAGAACGGGAATTTCGCCCAGTGTAGTAGCACCATAAATTGATAGTGGATCACTCACTATCAGAGCAATGAATAAATAAGAATAAATATTTAATTTTTTTATCATGGTAACTTCTCAAGAAAATAGTAGATAACACAAAAAGACCACTTGCACTGAAAACGACATTCTTTGAGATTCAAAAGCTTATTTTTTAGATTTTTGGAACTCTTCACGCATCTTTAGATATGTCTTTGCTTCTTCTTTACGGATTTTGCGATACATAACAAATCCTTCAAGATGAGTAATATGTTGTAAGAGTTCCTTTTTGTACTCTTCACCTTTTCGAGCACAATCATCAACCACTCTTTCTTCTTCATTACGAAGACTCTTATCATATTCCCAACCGTCCTTTGCGGGATACATTTTTTTGAATTGTACGAAACGTTGTGGATCACGGCTCCATGCCTGATACGATGAGATTAAATTCCGAACCTCATTCTTGTTTTTAGTGGTATCTTTCAAATAGAGATCACAGAGAAGATAGGCAAATAACGCATTTGAAACCAATCGTTTGGCCGTACGCATATCCTCAATATACTGCTTTGGATCGTTAACAATATGGCATGCAGGTGATTCTTGCTTTTGCCTTTCTGTTTGTTTTTCTTTAAATTTTTTTATTTCCTGTATGATTTCTCCGGGAGATTTTAACTCTTCCCCGGGGGTTAAAATGGCAAAGCATGGCAGAATTGCTAAAGAAAAAAAGATTATCGAATAAACTATGTTCACGGAAAATTCCTTGAGTAAAAAATGCAAGTCTGATATTAAAACATTTCCAGACTAAGAAATTTTATAAAAAAAATCAATTTTTCAATATCATAATAGCCTCCAGATCGCACCCGCATATAAAATTAAAGAGAGTAGTTTGCAAATTTAAAATCATGGTTGCGCTAAGAGCATTGTAAGTGATATGGTAGCCAAAGAATGATTGTTATAGATAAAACACATTTGAATCGAGTGATATATTAAAAATCTATTATTACGAACTCTCATTGCCCTTTGCGCTGTGCCATCACTAATTGCTATGGAACAATCACCAGAAGAAAATCTCGATATGCAACTTTTTGAAGCAGCCTATAATGACAACACTCAAAAAGCAACTCAGTTGCTCAAACAAGGAGCAGATGCAAATACGGCATTTGAAGGAATGACAGCATTATATTGGGCAGCATTTCAAAATAATAATCTGTTAGTAAAATCAGTGCTTATTCAATCATCAATTGAGGTGAATCTACCTGATAAAGATGGATGGACCCCGCTTCATTGGGCCATGTGTAATAAAAACATTGAAATTGCTCAACTATTGCTTGCTCAACCGACTATTGACGTAAATCTAAAAACTAACAAAGGGGATTCTGCACTCGGGTGGGCCGCATTCAAAGAAAATACACAGATGGTAAAATTATTGCTCAATCATATAGGTAAGCCATCTCAAGAAACACTTGGTTTGTTAAATTCCCTTTATAAAGACCAATCAACCTATTTTTCATTATTGCCAAAAGACATTATTCACATAATGCTTGCACAGTATCGGGCTGAGTACAGCATTTGTGATGATTATGCAAAAAAAATTGCCAACGAATCATCTGATCATATGAAAAACATCATTAAAAATGAATTATGGGTAAGAAGGGCTAAACGATAATCGTTTTTGTTTGCGCACAGAATATAGTAGATTAACTGTCAAATCTTTACTCCGTAAAAAAAGGGAAAAATATGAATACCAAATTCTTATTTATACTATTATTAGCTACAAGCACCATTAACCGCAGTTGAGTATGTTACCACCTGGGCCGCTCTTAATCCTGAAAATAAAAAACTAGATGATTTTATGAATTCTTATGGTGGTTTTAGCACCGGGCCTCAAAAATCTAGGACCGAAACTGCTCTCATGTATGCGACAGGAAATTTAAAGGAGCTTTTTAAAAATAAGTAGCTTATACCGTAGACAATTTTCTATCTCTCTTGCGGAGGATGTATGAAAAAATATATTTTATTTAGTTTTATCGCCATGGGCCCCATTTATTCTATGGAGAAAATACCGGAAAAAATACCGACCAGACAGGAAACAATTGCCTTGCTCTCAAAACAAATAAGTACCGAGCCAATTGATCAGCTATGGGATGATAAACTTTGCGCTCTTGAGAATGATGTAACAAACATAAAAAAAGATGTTGGCGATGCCTTATTTGATGAGCAAAAGTGTATTTTTTTCAAACTCACTAATTATTTGCAACATCCTGATTTCAATACGGCGGCCAAATCGAGTAGTTCTGAGCCTCTGAAGATACTCAGTAATACTAAAAGAATGCATTCATCCGTATTTGCAAAAACTCCGTGCACAATACAAGATGTTGCATTAAATCATAACGGTTCTTGCTTGGCAATCGCTTCTGCGTGCGATAAAATTGAAATCTTTAATACCAATACGCTCGATTCATTAGGCTTTTCCCAAAGATCTCCTGTCACAAATATTTCGTTTGCTGACTCTGATTATCTTTGCACCTTTTCTCGTTATGGATGGGCAGTGTTTGACATCAAAAAAAATAAAATCAGTAAGAGTTTTGAGGTTTCCAAAAAAGCATCATTTTTTAAAGGATCCTCGAATGGAAAATATTTTCTTAAAGAACATCCGATAAAAAATCGCGTGCATCTTTGTCTAGACCTGAATCCAAACGGCTGTGCTACCTATTTTCGCCTTACTACTATGGGCAAGCCGGTTACCGCATTTGCTGCCGATGACCAGTTAAGGAGGGTGCTGATTGTCTTTCAGGGCCGCATTCTTGTGCACGGACAACGAGAAGAGGGGCTAGAGTTTTTTTGGAAGAATGTGGATGCTCCCATTGTCCCTGAATATATCCAAATTATTGATGTTCATGCCAATGGTAAATGGGGCCTGGCAATCCATGGCAAACAAGGATACATATATAATTTGGAAAATGGTCAAGTAACGGTCGCACGAACTATTGCGCTCAAAGATAAGGCCATCACTACCGCGCGATTTAGTCCCTGTGGTAAATACCTCTTAACCGGATATTCAAATGGCGCCTTCTCACTGTATGATTGGCAAAAAAAGAATGAGCTATACTTGGGCAAATCGGATCATACCATTACCGGTGTTTCATTGAGCGGGGATGGAGATACCATAGTGGCAAGAAGTGATTTTGGACTTTTTCTAACCAGCTGCAAAGAAATGCGAGCATTATCTCCTTTAGCCAAGGTGGTACTCTCGCAGCTCTCATTAGAAAAAGATAATACAGCATTATTCAAGACAAAATCATTCCAAAAAATCGTTAATAGCTTTGCCCCAGAGCTGAAAGAAAAACTTATTGCTGAATTTGGATTAAAAGAAGAAGACGCTAGTGCTGAAGAATGCTTGATATGCAGGGCAGAGCCCGCAGTATTTACAACTTCCTGTAATCATAATTTTTGTCCAACCTGTATTGCAAGATGGCAAGTTGAACACAGTACCTGCCCGACCTGCAGGAGAAATCTTTGAGGTTAGTGCTTGCGCATGCTCTCATCTCCCTCTGCATCGTCTGGCCACTCACTGCTATGGAAGAAACAGCGGAAGATGATCTGGATTTACAACTTTTTGAAGCAGCCTATACTGGAGACAATCCAAAAGCAATCCAACTACTCAAACGCGGCGCTGACGGAAATACATCGTTTGAGGGAATGACAACACTCTATTGGGCCGTATTTACAAATAATTACGAACTCATAAAATTAATACTTAATCAAGCAACTATTGAAGTGAATGCTAAGGATAAAGATGGGTGGACGCCGCTACAGTGAGCCGCATGTAATAATGATGGTAAAATTATTACTCAATCATAAAGGCAAACCATCTCGAGAAACACTTGGTTTGTTAAATTCCCTTTATAAAGACCAATCAAACTATTTTTCATTATTGCCAAAAGACATTATTCACATAATGCTTGCACAGTATCGGGCTGAGTACGGCATTTGTGATGATTAGCGAAAAAAATTGCCAACGAATCATCTGATCATATGAAAAACATCATTAAAAATGAATTATGTGTGAGAAAGGACAAGCGCTAAGTTCATCAATATTCGCATGTTTCTTTCAATCTTTTTTGTTCTACCTTAGTAACTGGCCTGCCAGCCGTCCTTCGAGACCCGTCTCCGCTAAAAGCTACGCCGGGCAAGCGCAAGCTCCTCAGCCTGTCCGCCATAGCTCCGAAGGAGCGACGGCTGGAGATGAGCGGAAGGACGCGTTTACTCCTGAGCTTGCCGAAGGGCTTGGCGTAGGCTGGTGCGCCCGGAAGGAGTCGAACCCTCAACCTGCGGATCCGAAGTCCGACGCTCTATCCAATTGAGCTACGGGCGCATAATTTTGATATCAATAACTTGAACTTTCAGGAAGCGATCTTCAAAGGAAGCGCATATTCACACATGCAATAATTTTAGCTTAATTAACGGATTTTTCCAGTAGAATCTCACTTATTTGCTTGAAGCAGGGGCATCGGGTTGTGAGAGCTTTCTCAAATTCTTAATTTCTATAGCAAAATTAGTATAACTATGCATTTGATTTCTTGAAACTAAACAGGTAGACATTTTTTGAGTAGGGGTCACAATAACTTTGGCATAAATCCATGTTCCTAAAAAATGCGCAGCGACAATTTCATCCTGACCAATTTGGTCAAAACGAGAAATTGTTTTTGTTTGATTAAACTCCTCTTCGCGCACCTGTGCACCAAGAATACGTTCTTGACAGACAAGAATATTCGTGACTGAGCAGAGAATCATTGCATAAAAAAGCCGTCGCTCCATGGTCATCCTTTTCTGATAAAATAGACAAGAAATTCTTTATTTCCGGTTGCCCCTTCAATCGGCGATTCAATTACCCCCTGGCAGTTATAGCCGTGCCGCCCAATGCCGACCGTAACCCGTTCTATAACTTCTTGATGAATTTTTGCATCTCTAATAATCCCACCCTTACCAACTTCTTCTTTGCGCGCCTCAAATTGTGGTTTGATGAGCACTATCAATGTTCCCTCCGGTTTGAGCACCGCATCAACCGCATCCATAACTTTCAAGACAGAAATAAAAGAAAGATCGAGCGTAACCACATCAACCAATTGCCCAAGATCACGCACTTCGCGCAAATTGGTGCGTTCATGAATAATCACGCGCTTATCAGAGCGAATCTTTTCATGCACCTGGCCATAGCCAACATCAATACCATATATTTTTTGTGCGCCCCGTTGCAACAAACAATCAGTAAATCCGCCGGTTGAAAGGCCGGCATCCATAGCCGTTAGCCCTGCCACATCAATCTTAAAATGTTCCAGCGCTTTTTCTAATTTAAAACCGGCACGGCTAACATATTTTGGTTCTTGAATGTCATAAGAAAGTGATGCATCGGGTGGTATCATAGTACCCGGTTTGGTGACAATCTGATCATCAACACAAACTTTACCCTGCATGATCCAACTTTGAATCTGCACTTTACTATATTGCGACAAGCGCTCATGAAGCGCTTGATCTAATCTTTTTTTGGTTGCCATACATTTCTTCTATATTTTTCCAGGGCCACTCTGCCATTAATAACCGCTTTTTCAAAATCGGTTTGCGGACCATCGGGTAATTTTTTAATATAGTTCTGCGCATTGCTCAGTAATTTTTTATTATTAATGAGCGCACCCACCAGCTCATCCATGGAGCCGCTGAGCATTGGGCATGATACCCACAGAACCGCGTCAACGTTATTGCCGGCGGCCCATTCAAGGATCTTTTTTATACTGGTATCAGGAATTTGTTGGAGCCTATTATTTTCAGTTTTCATAACCCATCCGGGCGCAAAGGGAAGAATATGCTCAGAATGCAAGAGAGATTCCGGGCTCGTTTTTTTTCTCATATAAAAAATAGACTGCTCACTATATTTTTTCTCTTTTTGGTTAAATGCGGAGCCTTCCCGCGCGGCAAGGTTTTGCACAGCATTCTCAAGCGAATCAAAACAAGAAATTGCAATCCAGCACCGTTTATTACTCCCAGTCTGAGCATTTATTATCGCAGAAATTCTATCTCTTTTTGGCATTAGGGAATAACTGATGGGAAATTGAATATCGGTGGGAGAAAAATTTGATGAGCATAAGCGTGCATGAGTAACTGAATGAGCACGCATGTTTACCAAGCTGCCATAGGATAGAATAGCAATTTTTTGCGCCTCACAGTGATAATGAAAAAATAACAGTAAAAATAGTATCATATAATTTCCCCTTGTGCGCAGTGTATTCAAAAATAGCTTTTAAAATGAAGAATCTTGGTGTTTTGACGCACCAAGATTCTTCATCTATTCACTTTTTGTTTATGATAACGGAATCGGCAATGAACCCGCATTCATTTGTTTGCGCTCCAAATAGGCGGCAACCAACGCGCGCGATGTTTCACTCAACGCATAATGGTAATCGTGTGATAATATCTGCTCTTCTTCCAATACTCTATCCCATGGAAGCACCACAAAGAGATTATCAGAAACACGCATTAAGTTATCCGATGCTTTAATGGTTAAAAACTTATCATTGAATGCAGTACGCAAAGCGCCACGCAGTTCATCAAGCGTAGTAACTTTTATGCCATTTATCTCATTAATAGTTGATCCGGGAGTTAATGTTCTCATGCGATATAATGCTGAATCAGCAAATATATGAGTAATTAAGAGAACCGACTCGCTTTGGTTTTTCATTTCAGCAAATTTTACCAGGCCCGGCACCATCTTCTCCATAATATGGATGTGATTAAGGCTCAATTGCATGACCACCATGCCCGCAATAACCTCATAATCTATCTTTTCATAGCCCGGATATATTTTTCGCACCGGTGGCAGTTCCATGAGATCAAAGGCGATATTAAATTCTTTACGTTCACCTTTGCGATAGACTATCACGCGTACCGTTTCTCCAACGGGAATACGGCTAATATAATCAACAATCGATATTTTATCTTCGCTCCATGGCACATTCATGTCACCATACACATCGATTTTATGACCGTTAATCTCATACAGCATGTCACCTTGTTCCACGCCCGCTTTGGCCATCGTGCTTCCTTTAACCACTTCCACAATATAACAGCCGCCCGGTTGAGGATTACCCAAATATTCGGTTAATGATTCAGAAGCATTGTTATATAAAACACCCAAGAACGGCTTGCGCAACAATTTCGTTTTATGCAGATCGGGCAAAACAATTTTTAAATCATTAACCGGGATTGCGTACCCAACATTTTGAGCCTCGGTAACGCCGGCAGAATTGATGCCAACCACTTCACCCGATTCATTTAACAACGGTCCGCCGGAACTGCCCGGATTTATCGCGGCGCTGATTTGCAACATATGCTGCTCGCGTCCGCTCACTACACCGGTTGTACTCTTTAATGATTGCTGCCCCAGTGGATAGCCGAGCGCCAAAACATCATCCGAACGACGCACCATATCAGAATCACCCAGCGGCAAAAAGGGAACGCTGCCCAAGGCAGAACGAATCACTTCCAATCCATCCGGTTTTACGCGGCACAATGCAAGATCCCTATCGGGTGTCATACCAATAACTTCGATATCGATAATCCTGCGCCCCAGTGAAGGAATCTGGATCCACACCGTGCGGGATTGATTAATCACATGCGCATTGGTAATCAAGTAGCCTTCTTCATTTATAAAAAAGCCGCTGCCGCAGACTGAATATTGCTGCGGGGTGCGATAGGGCTGCAAGAGATCAAATTCGGCGATCTGCGCAAAAACTTGCACCACAGTATCTTTAACTTGATCCTGAATTGGGCGCCATAACACACTTTTTGAAACAACTTTTTCAACCACTTGGGTTGGAATATCAATTTGTTTCGCCAATTCAAAGTTGGCGGTCTGAATTTGTGAAAGAGTATCTGAAACCTGTCGCTGTTCATTATAGAGTAAAAAGCACCCGATTCCTAAAAAAAATACTATCGCCATGAGGGCAATTAGGGCGAACTCTTGAAATCTTTTATCATTAAAAATGCTAATCATCGGCATCCTTTAGAAATTTAACGAGAGACTATAAAGGTAGTTTGAGGCGTTGTTGCTTGAATAAATGCGGCTTGCGCGGCAACCATTTGCGCATGTTGCATCTCAATCATTGTTTGCGCGTTGCATTCGGTGATAAAATCCGGATCTTCCTTAAGCATTTTGAGCGCGCCGCGAATCACTTCTTGAATCGCCTGAATAAGAAGCATATATTCGTTTGATGCCTCTTTGAGGTCGGTGCGGTACGAATCGGCAACAATACCAAACGAAGCATAATAGGAATCAAGCAACTCATATTGCCGATTCAAAAAATGAAATCCTTGATACAGCGGAAACTTTGCTTTAAAGTAGGCATCTTTTACCAAGGGGACTATATCTTGCGGGGAAGTTTGCAATAAATCAACAATTAATTGATAAGAAGCAACGAGAGAAACTCCTTCAATTGCATAATTATAATGGGACTCAGGAACATAATTCCAGCGATAGTAACCCATAATTAACGAGCCAATTCCTGCGGCAATGCCATATGCAAGAGCATGTTCCCGCAATTTTGGTAATTCACCGGAAAAAAGATATCCCAGACCTGCAAAGGAACCAGCAGTGGTTAAACCACCCTTAAGCGCGCTAAAGAGTATCGCTTCCTTTGATTTGGCTGATAATGGCACATATTCGTTCGCGCATTGGCTAGTTGAACCAATAGCAAAACACCCGATAATAAAGAACATTGCTTTCTTCATTTTATCCCTTGTAAAAAAAATATACTTGATTGTTCAATGTATACCATGATTCGCGTTTAAGTACAATGGCAAGCCCCTTTGCATCGATTTGCAAAAAAACTGTAAAAAAATTACCCTATTCCTACACCATCATTTAGGCCATAGGGAGTTTCCATGAATTCATCAAGCGCGGCAACCTTAGAAAAACTAGTTGCCCTTTGTAAACGTCGCGGTTTTGTATATCAATCTGCTGAAATATATGGCGGACTGAATGGGGTTTATGATTTTGGCCACCTGGGCACACTGATGAAACAGAACATTCGCAAAGCATGGCTTGAATCATTATATAAAACAAATGACAACATTCTGCTCTTTGAAGGAGCAATTCTGGGATCGCAAGAAACCTGGAAAGCATCCGGGCACGTTGACAATTTTAGTGACCCCATGGTTGATTGTCTCAATTGCAAACATCGCTATAGAATTGATGAAATTAATATTGAAAAAGCGTGTCCCCACTGCGGCATAAAAAAATGGACAGAGCCACGTCAATTTAACATGATGTTTCAAACACAACTTGGCGCAGCAGCTGATCAATCCTCTATTGCCTACTTAAGACCCGAAACCGCACAATCGATTTTCATAAACTTCAAGAATGTACTTTCCACCAATCGTATAAAAATGCCGTTTGGCATTGCACAAATTGGCAAAGCATTTCGTAATGAAATTACTCCCAAACAATTTTTGTTTCGCATGCGGGAATTTGAACAAATGGAACTGGAATGGTTTTGCAAGCCGGATGAAGCGGACCAATTCTTTAATATCTGGGTAAAAGCACGTGAGGCATTTTATCCCTATGTGGGCATCAACAAAGATAAGATTCATTTGCGCGCGCATGCAAAAGATGAGCTCTCTCACTATTCTAAGGGAACCACCGACGTAGAATACGATTTTCCTTTTGGTTGGAAAGAACTGGAAGGAATCGCCAATCGGGGTGATTTTGATCTGCGGCAACACAGCAGCCATTCAGGCAAAGATTTGGCCGTTTATGATGAAGAAACAAAGCAATCGTACACGCCGTGGGTGGTTGAATGCTCAGTCGGCGTGGATCGTCTCTTTTTAACATTGCTATTTGATGCCTATACGGAAGATACTATAGAAGGTGAAGAACGCATTTTACTTCGTTTGCATCCTCGCATAGCACCGATTAAAGCTGCCTTTTTACCACTCACTAAAAAACAAGTGGACCCGATGAAAGAAATTTTTAATGCCATTCGCACAAAAGGATACCAGATACAATTTGATGAATCGGCTTCCATTGGTAAGCGTTATCGTCGCCAGGATGAAATTGGCACCCCACTTTGTTTCACCTATGATTTTGAGAGTGAAACGGATCATTGCGTTACGGTCCGCAATCGTGATACAACCAAACAAGAACGTATTCCTATTTCTCACATAGAATCCTGTATCACTGCTCTCTTACAATAAAACAGAGGATCTGTTATATGAGTAATTCTCGCTTGGCACATTTTTCTGCGGGGCGCGTTATTCTTTTTGCTCTTTTTTGCACCATCATGCTGGGAACACTATTACTGGCACTCCCCATTTCTCGCCATGCGCCTATGGCATTTATTGATCTGTTGTTTACGGCCACATCAGTCACTTGTGTTACCGGTATTTTTACCGTCCCCCTTGACCAGTTTACCTTTTTTGGCCACTGCGTTTTATTATTTTTAATGCAAATTGGGGGGCTTGGCATCATCACCTTAACGCTCTTTTTGTTATCTTCGTTTATGCATTTGGGGCTTGCCAGCCAATTGATGGCAGGCAAATTATTAGAATTAGAATCCTGGAAAAATATTCGTGAGCTACTGGAATTTATTATCTTGCTCACCGTAAGCATTGAACTAATAGGAGCCGCCAGCTTTTTTTTAGTATTCTATCAAGAATATCCGGCGGGCCATGCAGTATTTTTGTCGGTGTTTCATGCAGTATCCTTTTTTTGCAATGCAGGCATAACGCTCTTTGCGAGTGGCATCTCAGTTTATGCAAATAATTATCAAGTTATAGGAACAGCTGCATTATTAATGCTGATTGGCGGACTCGGGTTTGTTACAATCTATGAATTGATCATGCGAACGATCGGAGAAAAAAAACATCTTCATTTTTCATTACAAAGTAAAATTGTATTATACGGTGCTTTCATTGGCATCTGCATCACCACGCTACTCATCTGGCTATTGGAGAGGCACCATGCATTTGCTTCTATGAGCACTTTTGGCAGTATTATCAATAGCATTTTTCATGCGATATCTTTCCGGAGCACCGGATTGCTGAGCGTATCGGTAGGCAGTCTCCATTTGGCTACTCTTTTTCTTGTGTTAGTAGTTTCTTTTATCGGTTCGGCACCTGGCTCAACCGGTAGCGGTGTGCGCACCACGGCGATGGCAATCTATCTAAGTGTTGTTCGTGCTGCAATTGAGGGCCAAACAATCATTAATATCGGCAGCCGCAGAATCGCAAAAGATCAGGTGAACAAAGCTATTGCAATTATTTCATTGAGTATTTTTTGGATAGCGCTAACAACTTTTTCTTTACTTATTATCGAGCCACGATGGCAATTTATCGATGTTCTTTTTGAAACGGTATGCGCGTTTACCAATCTTGGGTTGACAACCGGAATCACTCCGCATCTTTCTTCGCTGGGTAAATTCTTAATAATGTTGAGTATGATTATTGGTAGAATTGGTTCTTTGACCCTTATTTTGGCACTGCGAAAAATTGCTCTTCGCGCAGAAAACAAGGCTGACATTGTGTATCCTGAAGAACGAGTTATGTTGAGTTAAGGAATTTATATGAAATTTGGTGTGATCGGTCTTGGTAGATTTGGTCATGACGTTGCCACATTACTTGCAGAAAATGGGATGGAAGTATTAGCGGTCGACGACAATGAATCAATCATTACTTCGATTCGAGATAATGTAACCCAGGCAATTTGTTTACGAATTACCGATGAGGCATCCTTGCGCAGCATTGGCATGGATGAAATGGATACAGTAATTGTTGCCATGGGAGAAAACATAGCGCAGTCAATTCTCATCACGGCATTGCTCAAAAAACGGCTGCAGGTAAAAAAAGTAATAACACGCGCGGTTAATGAGATTCATAAAGAGATCCTCACCTTGGTTGGTGCCGATCAAGTAATCTTGCCAGAAAAAGAGGTAGGAATTCATCTTGCTGATCGGCTGAGTTCGCCCTTTATTGATTTATTGCGCATCACCAAAGATTTCTCAGTGAGTCAGCTATTGGCCCCCAAAAAACTGGTCGGCAAAAAAGTGTCTGATTTAGATTTATATGAGAATTATCAAATTTACTGCATTGGAATCAAAGATGAGGGTGAGGAGATTCATTCAATCGATCCTGATCACGTTATTGCAGCAACCGATTGGCTGGTATTTTCCGGGAGCAAAAAGAATTTAGAGAAAATTACGAAATTGTAGATGGAACACCCCTATGATAGAAAAAGTTGTCTTGCTCATTATCGCGCATGCCGGTTTTCATCCGGTTGAATATGGGTTCACTCGCAAAGTTCTTGAAGAAGCAGGAATTAAAGTAATCGTCGCAAGTGATAGTGGCAGCATTGCTCATTCAAAACCAAGCGATAATCATGCAAAAATATGTACCGATCCCAACTGCCCCAAAGTAATAGCAGAATATCCACAATATGCGCAGGTTACTGTCAATTGCCTCGTTAATGATATAAATCCGGACAATTACGACGGTATTTTTATCATCGGTGGTCCGGGAGCCGCTGAATTTCTTGACACTCCGCAAACCTACGCGGTTATGCAAAAGGTTGCTGACAGCGGCAAGCCGTTTGGCGCCATTTGCATTGCTCCGCGCATTCTTGCGCATGCTGGACTCTTAAAAGATAAAAAAGCAACCGGCTGGAACGGCGACAATAAGCTTGAGCAAATTTTTCGTGAGCATGGCGCTCAGTTCATTAAAGATCCGGTTGTAATTGATGGAGTACTTATCACTGCAAATGGCCCACAATCTGCAACAGAATTTGGCACTGCTATTGTCAATCTTCTAAAAAAAAGATCGCAGCCTAAGATTTTACAAATCAGTACCTAGGCCTCTTGGCTGCAGCACTAAGTTTCAATAACCACTAAAAATCGGTGATAAAAATCTTTTAAAAAGACGAGAGGCTAGAGAAGTTAATCTCTAGCCCCGAAATATTTTGTATAAACCGCTGGTGTTTTTCAGATCGATTCAAAACGAATAACGGTCAAATGTGCCCGACTATTCTTTTGAACGCTTACCTTTTTACGGCGCTTGAAGCGAAGGGAGACCTTTTTTGGTCCTTTCATTTGCTTTACAATCACCGCAGTAACTGAACCATTAAGATATGGCTTGCCAATCTCAAATTTATTATCACCTGATTTGCGCAAGAGAACTTCTTTAAATTCTACTTTTGCGCCCGGTTCACCCTCGATACGATCGATAGCCAAGGTTTTACCCTCAACTGCTTGGTATTGCTTCATACCGCGTTGAAATATCGCATATTTATCGAATGTGTAAATGTTATTATTTTCGTTATTGCTCTGTGCCATCTTCAAGAATCCTATTGATGATGAATCTTAATTTTCGTCATTTATTAAGCATTTTAACAAATATTATCAGGAAGGTCTACTGCAAATTACGTAAAAAATAAAATTCTTATGTTGATTAATTATTTCTATTAGACAATTGCGACTTGAGGTTTGCAAATTTCTTTTACTATGATATGTTAAAAATATAATCTTTTCTATCCTGGAGGTCTTCTTAAAATGAAAAAATTATCAACTATCATACTTACTGTTCTTTTAACCACTTCAGCATTTACGATATCGCAGGGCAGCCCCAAAGTAGTCAACCCGAGCACTTTGCGAGCTTTAGCAGTTGCCGGCGCAACGAGTTTTGGTTGTTTCGCTGCAAAAAAATTGTTACACGAGAGACATCCTTTCATGGCAAAAGGTATTGCGCTTGCGTGCCTTTTATTAGCGGCACAAACCGTTTCAGATATTGTTCAATAATAGATTAACCGTATTAATGGTGGTTATCGTGTTCAATAAAATTCTTTTTATTTCAACACTCTGCGCGTTGAGCAATCTCACCGCAGCAGTCTATTTTCCGCACGGAATAACTGCCACGCATGTGCAAAAATCTCATGATGTTCAAGTCTTCTGGGATATTCACCATGTACTGGCCAAAGAAGATGGCGGCGCACGCTTAGGAGCCATTATGGGCAATATTTTTGACATTGCCTGGACAAAAATGACCGGTGATAAAGTCTGGAAAGAGATTAATAAATTACCCAAAGATCAAGATATTTCCGGCGAAGCACGCTATCTGATAGCGCTCAAGCATGGCAACCATGATTTAGCAGAATGCATTCGTGATGCTGCCAATGCCTACGTGCCACGCAAAGGGATGGAACAATTGGTTCGTGATATTGATGCAGCCGGCATCACACAACGGCTCGCCTCAAATATTGGGCCACGCTTTCTGGCAAACCTTGATGCAAAATTTAAAAAAAAGAAACACCAATGCAAGGTTTTTGATAGTATCAAACCGGGCAAAATTGTTGATTACAGCAAATATGGCAATCTACCATTACCGGCAAATATAAACCGAATGCATCTAAGTCCGGTGACTAAATCTGATCCTTTATTCTATGATCTTCTAAAATCAACCTACGCCCAGAACAAAAATTCAGTATTTATCTTAATTGATGATAATTTGGATAACATTAAAAAGGCGCAGAGCAAAGGAATCATTGGGATCCATTTCGATTTTTCAAAGAAAAAATGCGTAGAAAAATTACGTGAAGAATTAATGGCACTCGGTATTTTTAATCATAAAAAATGAAAAGGAAAACTATGTTTAAAAAATCATTACTCTCAATTACCATCTTAACTCTGACCCTCACGAATCTTTCTGCCGTTGTCTATTATCCCAAAGATATCGATGCGCAGGAAGTGAGAACAGCAAAAAAAGATTTTGCGCTAGATATTCATAATGTCTTAGTACAAAAAGAATCGAGCCGACTTGGCAAAACATTTGCTGAAGTAAAAAAATATGCGTGCGCCTTCACCCATGCGCCATTATCAGTGTTAACGAATGCCGGTTCATACTTCTGGGCAAAAATGTGGGGCACCCAAAATGCGGTCACCCATGCAATGACTGATATGAAAAATCTCCCAAAATCGGTTGATTCATCCGGCGAAGCGTATGCAACCATTTGCCGCAAACACCAGTTATATGGTCTTGCCGCATTCATTGAGCAGGTCTCAAATGCGTATAAACCACGCCCGGGCATGACAGAATTAGTACAACAGTTACACGAAAAAGGTTTTACACAACGCCTTGCATCAAACATTGGGCCACGATTGTTGGCATTGCTGGATCACAAGTTCACGCAAGAATATAACTGCAACATGTTCGAGCATATTCAAATGGGTAAGATTGTTGATTATAGCAAATATGGCAACCCCGAGAGCGCACCACTTATCGATTCTACTTATATGGCAACCGCCGGTAAACCGGAATTGGAATTCTTTACTCAATTTAATGAAACCTACCCATTACCGGCTGGCATGTATCGAATTTTTATTGATGACAAAATCGAAAATATTAATGCTGCGCTTGCTGCAGGCTGGGTTGGTATTCACTTTGATATCACCAATAAAAATGTTAACCCCGTTGAAGAATTACTAAAAGATTTAGCAGCGGTTGGTATAACACTGTAATAATATTTTAATCCGTTCGTCTCGAGCAAGCATGCGAGTTGAGAGATTCAAATAAAACTTCTTGATTCGGCCCTAAGGGCCTCACTCGAAGCGAACGGAAAATATTTTTTTACCTAATCGATTCGTAACCGCCAATCATACCATTCTTAGAAAGAACAATTTGCCACAATTGAATACCGCGTGCTCTAAATAATGCAGCACAGGATAATAAATAATATTTCCACATGCGGTAGAATCGGTCACCATATTTTTTTTGTAATTCCGGCCAATGCTTTTCAAAATTAGCATCCCATGCCAGTAATGTTTTATCATAATCGGCCCCAAAATTATGCCAATCTTCCATTACAAATAATCCTTCAATCGCATTACCAATTTGCGCGATAGAAGGCAGCATGCCATTGGTGAAAATATATTTATTGATCCATTCATCGCCGGTGGTGTAAGAATAATTGCCCCCGATGGTATGCAACAACAGTAATCCGTCATCTTTTAACGCACGATGGCAGACTTGCATAAATGTTTGATAATTTTTATATCCAACGTGTTCAAACATGCCAACACTCACAATGCGATCGAATGTTTCATTTAGATCACGATAATCTTGTAACCGAATTTCTACCGGATAGCCTGCGGCAATCTTTTGTGCATATGCTGCTTGTTCTTTTGAAACGGTAACGCCGATCACGCTCACACCATAATTTTGCGCCGCATAGAGCGCCAACCCGCCCCAACCGCAACCAATATCAAGCAATTTCATGCCCGGTTTTAATTGTAATTTTTTGCAAATCAATGCCAATTTATCTATTTGCGCCTGCTCGAGAGTTTGTGCTTTTTTCCAATAACCGCATGAATAGACCAGCCGAGAGTCGAGCATTGCTTTAAAAAGATCATCACCTAAATCATAATGTTGCTCACCAACAGCAAACGCACGGGATTTTGATTGCATATTGATCAACTTGGATTTGAGTACCGAAAGTACCGTATTCAAATTCTTGGGCGCTTTGTTAACCAAATCAGCACGAAATAGTTTGAAAAAAAATTGATCCAATGCCGGGCTATCCCACCATGCTTCCATATATGCTTCACCAAGTCCCAGCGATCCTTGACCCATTACCCGCGGGTATAAATCGGGATTATGCACCGTAATATCCCACGGGCGGTCACCGTTGATAGTGATATCAGCTTGTGCCAAAAGATCCTTTGCCACCAGTGCCGGATCGGAGTGCATGATTTTTTGAATCCCAAAAAAAAGAAGAATAAAAAAAGCTAACAAACCAAGTAAAAGAACCAGTTTTCGTCTCATTTGTTTTGCCCCCAAAGAGAACGCGATTTATATACTCAGTATTGAAAAGAAAGAGCCGGAAAGTAAATAGAATTGCTCTTTTTATGATATTCCGTATAATTACACGTAGTTATTTCAATTCTATTTACGGAGACACCATGACATTAATAAAAAACAAACTCCAAATAATGCTTATTTCAGCATTCCTGACCACATCTCTTACCGGACAAAAAATGTATGCCAACGACCCTCGTGTAATAGGTACCGTAGCTATAGGCATTGTGATTGCTTCAGGTGGCGTTTATGAATTGCTTAAAGAGAAAAGTAGACCATTTAAAGGCTTGGTATTACTTGGCTTAGGCACCACAATTGCCGTTAATAGCAATGCTATTTGCAGAGGAGAAATTTCTAAAAACCTTCTTACTGGCGGATCAAATATCATCGATCGTATTTCCATTCGTTGCGGGGGACAACCACTTGGTATCGGTGCCTATGCCGCCGAAGGATGGAGTGAGTTTTCAGGTGGAGTACGTCAAGGATTCAATCGAGCTTTGACCGCAATTGAAAGAAAATTAAGATAATAAATACATTCTTTTTAACAACAGGATTTTTTATGAAAAAACAATCGCTCTCATTATTTATTGTTTTGATATCAAGCGCGCTACGCCTCGCCGCAGCAGATCATCACCATAAACCGCATCATGAAGAAATAAATATTAATATCAATGGCACTGAACAATGCCCGGCACAAGAAAGAAATATTTGGGCTAAAATTGGAGCCATGGGCGTTCAAATTGCTGAAAATAGATCATTTACCATATCAGCCGCAAGTACAGCTGGACTTATCTGGCTAACAAGAAATGGCATTAGTGATAGCCAGATCCCAAAAGTTGGCATTTTTGCAGCGTGTGGCTGGATTGGCGGTGGCATGGCACTTAATACTGCTATGAGAGCCATCATGTCCCAATGGAATATTCCTAAACTCTAGGGTCTTAACCTGAAAAAACCTCTTCTTGACATAATTTCTAGCCTTGGTAGAATTAATTACAGATAGAAAATATTAAAAAGAGAAAAATGGAGGTTTTTATGAAATTTAATGGTTATTCTAAGCAGATTTTAGGGTTATTTTTAGCATTGGGAGCTTTAAGCTGTTTAGCTCTCTATAATGCAGTATCATTCAAAAATGAGCCAAAATTGGCCATTTTTGACCCTAAAGCTGAAGCTAATCCAAAGCAGATAGTCCAAGAGATTGCAGCTTTGGGTTCAGATGTGGCCCAAACCTTACAAAAACAGCTTATTGAAGAGCAAAATGCCAATCGCAAGGCCCTTCAAGATGCCTTTCCTTTACCTAACAATCAGTGGGAAGATTTAGCCCTGGAATTTGCCGATTTTAAGGCCAAAGATGATCTTTTTACCAGCAAGCCTGCTAAAAATAAGCCTGAAGAAGGTAAGCATAAACTTGTTGCCAAAATAGAAGAATTATTAATCAGTTATGGCATGAATCCCGATCGTGTGGTGATTAATTGTAGCCAAGAGCCAACAAGCTTTATCTGCACCAATCAGAGCGTTAGCGGCGATCTGAAAATCCGTCACTACTTTGAAGTAAATCTCTCTAAATTAGAGAAATTTCCTGCTGACATTCAAGAAACCTTGATTCGCCATGAACTCATGCATCTCTTTAATTATGATTCACTTGATCTGGCATTGATCCAAGCATTGTTTACCAAAAATAACATTTTGCCCGAAGATTATTGCAATCACCCGGCATATGCTGCGTTTAACAGGCATCAGGAATATCGCGCAGACTTAATGGCTGCCGGTAATGATATTGCGCGCGCGCAAACATTTATGAAAGATTTTCAACGTTACATGGATGCGTTCCCTGATGATCAAGAAAATCCGACTCATGTTACTCACCCGACTGAAAAACAACGCCATGCGGCAATGTCACAATTAGCAAGTTATTTAACGATTGAAAAAGAGATTGCGTCAGCTTAATTCTTTAATCTTCCACAAGAAATCAAAAGCCGCTTTGGGCGAGAGATTATCATAATCTATCTGCTGCAAGGCGGCTAACTTATTTTTGTGCAAAAGCAATTCTTGTTCAAGAGCTATAAGATTTTCATCCGCGCGAACTGTGCCCTGCACCACCGGAATCTGTGATTGCAAATCGGCTAATAGTTGCTGCGCGCGGCTAATCACTGCCGGCGGCAATTGGGCAAGTTTGGCAACTTCAACACCAAAACTTCCTTGTGCAATGCCCGGCATAATCTTGTGTAAAAATTGAATGCCATGTACTGTCTTGGTACTTGCCGCATGATAATTGGCAATGCCGGGCAATGATGCAGCCAGCTGCGTTAATTCTTGATAATGAGTTGCAAATAAACAGCGAGCCTTAATCACCGTGTGAATATATTCTATCACTGCTTGGGCAATGGCCAATCCATCATACGTGCTCGTTCCTCTGCCCACTTCATCCAAAATCACCAAGCTCTGTGCCGTTGCTTGTGTACAAATTGCCGCAGTCTCTTCCATCTCCACCAAAAAGGTACTTTTGCCGTGCGCCAAATTATCTCCTGCGCCAATTCGCGTGAAAATACGATCAAGAATCGGCAAATTTGCATGGCGCGCAGGCACAAAACATCCAATTTGGGCCATAATATGCATTAATGCCACTTGGCGCAAATAGGTGGATTTTCCTCCCATATTGGGGCCCGTTATGATCCATGTGGCATGCGCATCATCAAGCAGTGTACCATTCGGGATAAATGCATGCCCCACCACTCTTTCAACAATCGGGTGGCGGCCCTCTTGAATGCTAATTGCACGCTCTTGATTTAAAATAGGTTTAACATAATTATGCGCATACGCAACGCGCGCAAAACCAAATAACGCATCAAGATTGGCAAGTGTATGGGCAAGTTTACGCAATGCACTCGTTTGGCCATGAACCTCTTTTTTTATATTTTCAAAAATTGCTTTCTCGGCAAGTGCTGTTTGGCTATGAGCACGCATAATTTCTTGTTGCAATTCTTGTAGTTCTGGTGTCATATACCGTTCGCGGCCCACGAGCGTTTGCTGACGCTGATAGCGTTGTGGAATTGCATCTGCGTGTGTTTTGGTAACTTCGATATAGTAGCCGCTGATAGTGTTGTAGCGAATTTTTAATGAATTAATGGCGGTTAATTTTTGTTCCTGCGCCTCCAGCGCCATAATCTTTTGGGTGCCGGTGAGGCTCAATTCGCGCAAATAATCCAATTCTTGATCAAAGCCGGCTTTAATGATCCATTCTTTTGTTTGATCATCATTTAAGCAGGCATTAAGCAGTTGATAAAGTGCCTCAAAGCCGGTGAGTGTCTGAGCCATGGCGCGCAAGAGCACCGTATCGGGCAAAGAGACAATAACGGTAAAAATTTTTGGCAAAAGTTCAAGAATATTTTTAAGATGCACATAATCATAGGTTGCCGCGCGGCCAAGGGCAATGCGCCCGACTATTCTCTCGGCATCGCCCAGCTGCCCGAGTACTTGTTCCAATTGTTGTATGGCAACGGTGTTATTTGAAAAATTCTCTACAATTTGCTGGCGCTGTTCAATGGCGGATTTTTTGACCAACGGTCGCAAGAGCCATTTTTTAATCATACGTGAACCCATCGGAGTCAACGCGCCATCAATCGCTTCAAACAATGTGTGTTTTCTACTGCCATCATTATTTTGAACAAGTTCTAAATTTTTTTGTGTCGCTGCATCTAAGATTAAAAAATCATCTGCATCATACCAATGGAGTGTTTTAAATTGCTCAACGGCTGTTTGTTGCGTTTGGCGCAAGTAATTATAAAAATGGGCAACCGCCAAGCGCAATGATTCTTGAGAATCGATTTGTTTTGCCGACTGAGAAAGTTGCGCATTCATCCATGCGTCAAAATCAGGGTTTTCCGGACCTTCGACCACTGTGGTGGTGTAGCCAAGTTTTTTAAAATAGGATTCGTATGATTTTATTTTTTTATCGCTGGGCAGAATAATCTCATCGGGAAAAAAGCGAATGAGCTCTGCTTCTAATGCTTTTGGCGAATCGGCAGGCACCGTTGTTGCAAATAACTGCGCCGTCAAAAGTTCAGCAAATAATAATCCCCATTGCTCAGCACCGGGAAAAAAAGAAAAAAGATATGATGCATTTTTTTCATCAAGTAATTTTGAATCGGTTAACGTGCCGGGCGTGAACACTTGAGTAACCCCCCGCTCCACCACTTTACCCGGTTTTGCCTCTTCAAGCTGATCGGCAAGCGCCACCTTAAATCCACCTTTGATCAATTTGGCCAAATAATGATCAAGGGCATGCACCGGAACACCGCACAGCGGAATCGGCTCGCCATTTATTTTGCCCCGTTTGGTGAGGGCAATACCAAGAAATGCGGAAGCTTTAACCGCATCATCAAAAAATAGTTCATAAAAATCGCCGACCTGAAAAAATAATAGCGCATGCGGATACTGATGCTTAATCGCATAGTATTGCTTCATTAACGGTGTTACATCGGCAGGAATCGGACTGTTCATTGTTTTATAAACTTTTCATAATACTTCGACCCAGCCTTCGCTAAAGCTTCGGCGGGCAGGCTGGGCGTTTACTCCTGACCCCTCGACTGCGCTCGGGACTAAAGGCAAGCCGACTGTGTCCGCCATAGCTTTTAGCGACGGCGGAAGGGTCAGCACGAATGGGTAACCCCCCGATCATCCCGAGTTTATCGAGCGACCTGAGTAACGAGCATTTGCGAGTGTATCGAAGGGTATGGTTCGATACGCATCTGCGATGCTACTCACCACGAACGGGTATAGTTTACTCAACTACGAGCACTTCTTTTTCAAAAAAGTGACACTCTTTAATAAGCGCGCTCATATCAGATTTAAAATCATCAATGAGCCCAATTGCCTCTTTTTTCTTTTGTTCATCGCGCATCAGTTCATTAAATTTCATAAAGAAATCATTGCTCGCGTTAAAAAGATAGCGTGACTTGCTTTCCATGTTATTTGCCACTAACAATTCTTGATCCAATTGCTGAGTATAATAGGAAAGAAAGGCGATAAATTCTTCAATATTTCGCGCCAACGAGAGTAAGGCCGGTTCAAGAGATGCGTTGTGATATTCCGCGTTATATTCCAATGGCAGATTATTGATCGTCAACACCAACACACTCCGACGCAATACTTCAAGATGATCCAGTATTGAATGGCGCGAGAAGAACCAGATGAATGATGGTGTTGCTTCTACATAATTTTTAATTTGGAGCGCCTTGGTTGATACCAGGGCAAACATAGTGAGTGAGCCCATATATTTAACACCGTTCCAAAGCCAGAGTAGGCGGCTTGGCGAAGGCTGCTGTAAACTTACGGCAGCTTCCAGTCTTGTTATTCTTTGCTCGGCTATTGATACTAAAGCAAGTAATTTTGCCACCGATTGCTCAAGAGGAAGATCCGGGCAAATCTTATTAAGATCCATTGCCGGAACCGCTTTGCCGGGAATCAAGAAATCAAGAAAGCCCAATTGATACAATCCGATGCCGATTAATGCGGCATTAATAGCAAAGGAGCCATAGGACAATTTGTGCCGAAGCGCAAAATTTTTCTCGTATTCTTCCACTAAGCTCGCAATGCGTTCTGCATCTAACTGAATAACGCCCTTTGCATCCGGTTTTAGGGGAGAAGTTAATGATACTTCTTGCGGAAATACAATAAGTTGCTTGGCAAGCGCAGGGCCGGAAATGGGTAACGCGCAGAACGGCATTAAAGAGAATGAAAGAAAAAATATACTATTTTTCATGGCAAACACATATATAATAAATTGTTAATAAACTTCAACTTTTAAAATCTGCGGGCTTGTTAAAACTTGCTTTAAAAAATGGTTCTATACGATTGCTTCGCAATTACTCACCACGAACGGACTCCTCTCGCCCGCTCTGAGTAGAAATCGCAGATTTCGTATCGAAAGGTCAAACAAGCTGTCAATCTTACTTTAGGATACACTAGACAGCAAAAAACTCTAGTCCACCAGCTCTTTAAGATATCTTCCTGTATGGCTCGCTTTGCAACGAGCAACATCTGCCGGAGTTCCTTGCGCAATAATAGTGCCTCCCTCATTACCCGCCTCCGGTCCTAAATCAATTAAATGATCAACAGTTTTAAGAACATCAAGGTTGTGCTCAATAACAATCATGGAGTTACCTTTTTGCACCAACTTGTTGAGTACCGCCAGCAATTTTTCAATATCATGATTATGCAACCCGGTGGTGGGCTCATCGAGAATATACATCGTTTTATTGCCCCGTTTTGCAAGCTCATCAACGAGTTTAATACGTTGCGCCTCGCCGCCTGATAGTGTAATTGCCGGTTGACCGAGTTTCAGATAATCAAGCCCTACTTCACACAGCAGATTAAGCCGTTTTGCAATGGTGGCATGTGCCGCAAAGAACTGCGCAGCTTCCAATGCAGCCATCTCCAACACATCAGAAATGTTTTTATTTTTATAGGTAATTTGTAGAGTCTGCGCATTATATCTTTTGCCTTTACATGTTTTACAAACCATAGTCACTTCCGGCAAAAAATGCATAGTCACTTTAATAATACCGTCACCATTACATTCAAAACAGCGCCCTTCGGGCATATTAAAGCTGAAACGCCCTACTTTATACCCGCGCGCATTACTTTCAGGCAATCCCGCAAACAGTTTGCGAATATCATCAAATACCCCTAAATAGGTTGCCGGATTAGAACGCGGCGTACGGCCAATTGGAGTTTGATCAATTACCACTAAGTGATCAAGCTGTTCAGCTCCTCTTAAATCTTCATCAACAGCACCGATTTTGTTCTTAGCGTTTAACGATCGCTCCAAAGCAGGAACCAGCTCTTGCATAATCAAGGTACTTTTACCCGACCCGGAAACTCCCGAAATGCCACACAGCACACCCAGCGGAAATTTAACCGTGAGATCTTTTAAATTATTTTTTTGCGCATGCGCCAAGGTGAGATAGCCGGTTGGCCTGCGCAACGCTTCCGTTCTTTGTATAGAACGCTTACCGCATAAATATGCGCCCGTTAATGATTTAGGATTTTTGGTAATAGTGGCAGGTGTTCCCACTGCGGTAACCGTGCCACCATGTATTCCTGCTGCCGGGCCCATATCAATGATATAATCTGATTGTTTCATGGTATCAATATCATGCTCAACCACCACCACCGTGTTTCCTTGATCCTTTAGTTTTTGCAATGTTGCAATCAACCGATCATTATCACGCTGATGCAAGCCGATGCTCGGCTCATCAAGAATATATAATACACCCGAAAGCGCAGAACCAATTTGAGTTGCCAAACGAATACGCTGCCCTTCTCCACCGGACAAGGTGCGCGCTGAGCGATTTAAAGAAAGATATGATAATCCAACATCGCGTAAAAAGGTAAGACGCGCACCGATCTCTTTGATGAGACTTGCGCCAATTTCTCGTTCACTTTCGGTTAATTTTACTGCATTAAAAAAGGCAAGCAATTCACTCACCGATTTATTTCCCAGATCAAAAATATCCGCATCACCGATCGTAACGGAAAGCGCCAATTTATTTAACCGTTTGCCATAGCAGGAAGAACATGTTTGCTCCTTTGCATATTTATTGCCAAAAAAATCGGGATAATTAGATTTCCAGGCTTCCGGATCATTGGCGTTCCACGGCCATTCATGGATAATGCCAAGCCCGCTACATTTTTCACAGGCCCCGATTGGAGAATTAAATGAGAACAAGCGCGGTTCCAATTCCGGAATTGATATGGCACAAGTGGTACACATGCGATTTGATGAATAAAGATATTCCCGATCGCCCACGATTACCTTACACGTTCCTTGCGCTAATTTATCTGCAGTTTCTAATGCTTCAGTCAAACGAGCTTTTTCTTCCGCTTTTACCTCAATCGCATCAATTAATAAATCTATTGAATGCTTATACGTCTTGCCAAGCTTTAATTGTTTAATTTCATCTTCCGATTTGAATCGATACATCTTGCCATCAATGGCAAAGCGATAAAACCCTTTTTTAAAGAGTGCACTTAACTCATTAATAAATTCACCCTTTTTTGCAATTGCGATAGGTGCAGCAATGGTAATCAGATCGCCTTTAAAATTGGCAATCACCATCTGCCCTATTTTTTCAGGAGATTCGGCGCTGATGGGCATATGGCAATCAGGACAATGTACGCGACCAATACGTGCAAATAGCACCCTTAAATAATCAGAAATTTCAGTAATAGTGCCCACTGTGGAACGAGGATTTGCCCCCACTGTCTTTTGCTCAATTGCTATTGAAGGGCACAGGCCATCTATGCGATCAAAATCAGGCTTTTTGGCTATTCCTAAGAATTGTCGCGCATAGGAGGATAAAGATTCCATATAACGTCTTTTACCCTCAGTAAAGAGGATATCGAGCGCTAAAGAGCTCTTTCCTGAACCCGAAGGTCCGGTTATAACCGTAAATTTCCCCTTGGGAATAGCGACGTCAACACTCTTTAAATTGTGCTCACGAGCCCCATATACTTTTATCCAATCGTTTTTTTGGTCAGCCATTTCATTACCTCCATAATCTTTACAAACAGCAATTTTTGCCTATTTTTTCAAATTTATCAATGTTTCATAGTAGCACATTTTAAAGAAAAGTAAAAGGGGGCCTGACAGGTTATTTCCATGAGAGTTGGTCCTAATTTATCATTTTATTGATTCTCTATTTGAAATTATTGTATTATAAAGTAAAAGGAGAAAATATGAAGAAATTATTATTAATTTTATCACTGGCAGCAATAATGCCAGCCATTATTCAAGCAGCCCCTATTGCCCACAGCACATCTGCTACTTCCTACAAAGAAGTTTATAAATCTAAACTCGCCGTTTCTTTTGGAGAAGAACCATTTACGTTTACCCTGGTTGGCAAAGCAGAAGGCGGTACTGTTAATCTTAACCCGAAAACTGGCGAATATACCTTTATATTTAAGCCCAATTCTACGGCGGGTCGTTTTTCTTATAGAGCAACTGATGCTCTTGGCGAAGTGAGTAACACGGCTATAGTTGAAATAAAGTTAAAACCCGGTTTAGAACAGCAAAAAGGGTAATTGTAGTAAAAAATGTTAGAATTTTAAAAGGAAACCTGTGAAAATTTTAATAATAACCCTAACTCTGATTTCGATGCCAATTTTTGTCTATGCACCACCTTTTATTCCAAATGTATCACAAGCAGTAACTACAACAGAAAATTATCAGGGTGATCTCAGACTATATATACGTGACGCCATTCCTCCTTATACTTTTGTAATAAGCAGCGTAAATGGTGGAACAGTATCTAACTTTAACCCACAACTAGGTACTTTCACCTTCCGATTTAATAATGAATCGCTAATTGGGTCTGTCTCTTTCCACACCATTGATAGCAACGGCACACAAACCAATGATGGCAAACTGGTGATTATGGGGCATTTTGTTAAAGGCCAACCAAAAGGTTAATTTTTAAGTTTTTCAGCAAACAATTCGATCATCACCTTATTAAATGACGGAATATCGTCAGGCTTTCTGCTGGTAACAAGAATGCCATCACGCACCACCTCTTTATCTTCCCAGCGAGCGCCGGCATTGATCAAATCGATTTTAATTGATGGCCAAGAAGTCATCATTTTGCCTTTCACCGCACCTGCATTAATCAATGTCCACGGACCATGGCAAATGGCAGCAATTGGTTTTTTTGCATCAACAAATGCCTTAACAAAATCAACTGCTTGTGGAATCATCCGCAATTGATCAGGATTTAATACTCCCCCCGGAAGCAGCAAAGCATCATAATCGTCAGCTTTTGCGGCAAAAAGATGCACATCAACCGGAAACTCATCGGCCCAATTTCCTTGGCTCCAACCCCGCACTTTAGCCTTCTTTGGCGAAACAATCTTGGTTATGGCTCCTTCTTGATCCAGAGCCAACCGTGGCTTTTGCATTTCGGATTGCTCAAAACCATCTGCCACTAAAAGAGCAATTGTTAAACCTTCTAATTTTTTCATAGTATGTATCCTTTACACTAATGAGGCGCACAACAGCTAATAATTTTCTTGCGAAGGAGAATAAAGAAAATATACCATTTCTATGAAAGATTTTGCAATTTAGCGTAAAAAAAGTATAATTACTTCATCCTTAAATTATGGTGGAAGTAGCTCAGTTGGTAGAGCATCGGGTTGTGGTTCCGAGGGTCATGGGTTCGATCCCCATCTTTCACCCCAGTCTTCGCTTATCCGGGCCTTCCGGCTCGGCAAGCTACGCCTGGCTATCGCCAGATAAGGAAACTATATTTTTCCGCTCATCCTGAGGAGCAGCTGAAAGCTGCGTCTCGAAGGACGTATGGCACAACCAGTTAAGGTAAAATTTATTAAAAAGCGGAGTTTATCCTGAGTGAGCTAGCGAGTCGAAGAACCTGGCTATCGCCAGTTAACGTATAAATATATTAAAATTTGTGGGCAAAATCGCTTTTGATACTGAGGTTTAGAACTATGAAATTTGAATTTTGTCCTGAATTGATTCTGGGCACCGCGCTCCTCTTATGGGGCTTATCGATTATAATTAAAGTGGTTACAGGCATTGATTTACCGGTACTTAAAACCTTGTTGGCCATTTTCTTGATCTATCTAGGTTTGAATATACTTTTTGGTCCACGCTGGCAGAGCTATTGCAAGCGTACCATTTACACATACACAATCAATGAAGATGAACAAGAAGAGAAATAATCAAATTCTGCTTGCAACAACCGCAAAAAAACTATACATTTACTAACGTTCTTTCTTTTATTGGAAAAATTTAATCGGGGCATGGCGCAATTGGTAGCGCACTCGCTTTGGGAGCGAGGGGTTGTCAGTTCGAGTCTGGCTGCCCCGACCATAATCCTGAGTAGCTCACAGCAAGCGAAACGGCACACTACATTTCCAAGAATAATTTGACTATCATCCTGCTTCAGTTTAACCTCAAATTACGCTTAATATCATTACCATTTTTTATAGCACATAAGCACACGGGAGTAGTATGTCTTGTAAAAAAATTATTTCTTTCTTTGCCTTTGTTATCATTTTCAAAACAAGCGGCGTAACACTCGATTCAACACCGTATCAGCATGAAGCCAAACAATGGAAAAATAAACAGTTAGTCAACGCGCACGGCATAACCCATTCCGATTTGCAGTATATTGCGAATTTATTTTACTTTTCTTTACTGCGTTCTGTTGCAACGCTTGCGGCACAAGAAGCTGCCGTGCCGGCCCTTGATGCCATGTGGCGCGGTTGGCAAAATATTGCGCAAACCCGCATGAATCCTTCCCTTTCCTTACCATATCAAGTCAATTACCATGAACAACAACAAGTGTATGATTTCTTTATTCAAGCGCAACAGCTCCATCGCACAAGTGGGCAAACCTATGCGCACGCATCACACACCGTGGTGAAAGAAAATGTGCTCTCCCCTCACGCATTATCTGCGGTGCAAGAAGTGCGCATCAACGCGCGAACCATTATCATGGAAGCATTTTTAGATATAAAAAAAATATTGGGCGCTGCTTACCATTTTGCATCTGAGCATCTGCGTGAAGATGAATCAATAGCATGGCAAGAAGATGAAACGCTACGCTGGGATCTGGTAGATACAATTATATCGCACATTCCTAAGCTTGCCTCCCAATCATTTATTGAAGCAGAAAAAGTGCAAACCCAGGCAAGTGAAAAAAGTTGGGAAATTATTCAGACAATCATTGAAGTGAATACGCAAATTTGGAACGCGGTTGAAACTGCCCGCGCGTCTTATTATTTGGCGTATTATCGAGAAGTTATTAATCTAATGCATGAACAATCTATTGATAAAAACTATTTATTGGTCGCATTTAATGAAAATGGCATAACACCCCTTCACGAGCGCGATGAGTTATTGCCAGCTGTTTAATGAAAATAATATGTCTGTTAACTTTACGTAAAAGGAGTTCTCTATGAAGAAAAATAATCTTTTGTTACTGATCTTGAGCGCAAGTAGCACGCTCTGCGTATTTGCTGAAAATCAAACAGAACCGATCACGGAGGAAAATATAGTCCAGCATGCAAATGTGTGGGTATCCGACCATGCGCTCAGCTTAAAACATAATGATCTATGCATACTTGCCAATCTTTTATACGTTAATTATGAATCTCTTGATTTAGAAAGCAGATTGCGCTCAATGCTGTATGTGTGTCAAAATCAAATAGCTTCAGTTTTCTTTTATAAAACGGAAGAATTTTTAAAGACTGTTGAATCCAATGCCGGCATATTAAAGGCAATCCGGGAACAAATTTTCCCGAACCGTGAAAATGCCAAAGCAGTTGGCCTTCAAATCGAAAATTACATAAAAACAGAAGGGTCAGCTGAATTAAAAACAATTATTGAAGGGCTGCAAAAGTATACCCAAGCGATTGTTTTACAATTTATTCGACAAGATCAAGAAAAAATACAAAAAACTGTGCAAGAATGTAATGCCACACTCAAAGAACAAGCTGAAAAAACAAAAGAATATAGCGGCATCTTAGATGCAGTTCTGGAACATAAAAATCCGTATTTGCAAGAAGGACAAACGGCGGAAATAGTTGATTTTAACGTTGTTTCTTCGGTGGGCGATTCGCTTTTTGTCTCCACCAAATTGATGAATGATGCCACCACACTCATTAAATCAATGTCGGTAGAGGTGCTAAATATTAATAAATTCGTTTTCCAAATTTTTTATAAGACGTTATATGCAAGATTAAAAAAAGAAAACATGCTCCCAATGCCGCTCATATTTAACGCACAAAAAGGCAAGCTGAGTGTGGAAGAATATAATGTTAACTTGCCGCCACTTATTGAGATCCCTAAAAAATCATAAATAAATATGTTACAGATCGATCGTCGCTACTTCCGTTATTTTGATTGGATTAACTTTTTTTTAATAATCGTTATGTCGGCGATCGGTCTTTTCTTTATTTTCAGCGCTACCTATAAACCGGAACAACCTTATTCAATTTTCTTTAAAAAACAATTATTTGGTATCATCTCAGGAATCGTAATTTATCTTCTTTGTTCGGCAACCGATTTTCGTTCATTATTGCGGTGGGGTTATTTTATCTATTTTGGTATACTTTTCCTTTTAGTTTTTACCATTATAAAAGGCAGTATTGGCATGGGCGGCCAACGCTGGTTGGATCTTGGTTTTTTTCGCTTCCAACCGTCTGAATTGGCAAAACTTTTTTTCCCCGCGTATGCCACCTATTATTTTTATACGGAAAAAGACTCTCTCTCTTTCTCCTTTATGCAATTTATGCCGGTATTAACCGTTCTGGGTATTAGTTTTCTCTTGATACTCAAGCAACCTGATTTGGGCACCGGGTTGGTTCTTTTATTTTCCGGCCTCATCATGGTCTGGCTGGCCGGCATTGATAAACGATTTTTTATCTATGGCGGTCTGATAGTGCTTATTACGGCACCGGTATCCTGGCATCTATTGCGAACATATCAAAAACAGCGAGTTTTAGTTTTTTTGGGGCAAGGAGACAGCAAAAAGGAACGGTATCAAATTGAGCAATCGCAAATTGCCATCGGCTCGGGAGGCTTCCAAGGAAAAGGACTCTTAAAAGGCACTCAAAATAAATTGCAATTTCTACCCGAGAGCCGTACCGATTTTATTTTTTCAGTAATCGCCGAAGAGACAGGATTTATTGGTGCGGTTATTATTCTGCTGTTGTTTGCCATTCTTTTCTTTCAGTCATTGTGGATTGCCGCTTCTATTAAATCTCCGTTTGTTCAGTTATTGGCTATAGGCCTTGTTTTACCAATAATTATTTCTACTCTTATTAACATTGGCATGGTAACCGGCTTAATGCCCATCGTAGGAATTCCGTTACCATTTATGAGTTATGGCCTGAGCAATTTATGGGTTAATTTTGCCAGTATGGGGTGGTTTAATGCAATTGCGATCAGACGCTTTTATTGGGGCGAGTAATTTTTAGCAAGCTATTATGAAATAGTCCGTCTTCGCTAACGCTTCGCCGAGACAGTCTTCGCAAGGTGCTAATAAACGTTATATTTCTTCCTTAAAACTGGCCGTGCCAGGCGTAGCCCCTTGTGGGCGAAGACTGGTTTAATGCAATTGCAATACGAAGATTTTATTGGGGCGATTAATTCTTTAACAAAGCATTAATCCGCTTTATGTTTTGCTAACTTTTCAAGAATAGTATCGGTCCACACCATCAATGTTGCGGGTATATACAACAAAGTATCCACAAAAACCTTGCCGCATAATCGGCAACAGCTTTCATCATCTGTGTCATTAAAATGATTTATTGTAATTTTATCATTAAGAGCGTCGTCAAAATCAGAGTATGCCCGCGCTCTTTCTGGGCGCTTTTGTTGTTCGGTAGAGGTGGTAGTAACTAGTTTTTTTTCCATTGCTGGCAATTGGAGTGCGATTAATGGTATGCTGCATGTCAAAAGAATCGTATACTTCATGATGATCCTGTGGTGTAAATTAAAGAAGATGTTAAACATATTTAGCAATTGTACGTATTTATAAAAGTAAGTCAAACATGGAAAAAAAAGATTTGGTTGATGTGAGCATAATCGCACTTCAAGAAACACCAGAGGAACGCTCGCATGATTTTTGCCCGAAAACATTCGATGACTATTTGGGCCAAAAAGAATTAAAAGAGAAATTGGCAGTATTTACGCAAGCGGCCAAAATGCGCCAAGAGCCTCTTGACCATCTATTGCTCTTTGGACCTCCGGGAGTTGGTAAAACAACCTTATCGGGAATCATGGCGCAGGTAATGGGCGTGGGTATAAAAATTTGCAGCGGACCCATGCTTGAACGCACCGGGGATTTAGTCGCAATACTATCCAGCCTTGAGCCGCGTGATATTCTTTTTATAGATGAAATTCATCGCATGCCGGCCAACGTTGAAGAAGTACTTTACAACGCGATGGAGCATTTTAGGGTTGATGTTATCATAGGCCAGGGTGCCGGCGCAAAATCGATAAATTTACCCATCAATCCTTTTACGCTGGTTGGCGCAACCACCAAAAGTGGCATGATCTCGGCACCCTTGCGGAGCCGCTTTGGCATCATAGAACGCATCGATTTTTATTCTGACCAGGATTTACAAGAAATTGTGTTGCAAGCTGCTCAATTTTTAAAAATTTCGCTGCCCAAAGAATCCGCGCTCATGATAGGCACCTGCGCGCGTGGCACGCCACGGATCGCAAAAAAAATATTGCGCCGCGTAAGAGACTTCGCGCAGGTTCAGGGGATCTCAAAAATTAGTACCGCTTTGGTAACCCAAGCACTCAATTTCTTGGGTATTGAAGAAGAAGGACTTACTAAAATAGACATTTTGCTTTTGCAAAAAATTATTGAAAACTTCAACGGCGGCCCGGTGGGCCTAGAAACACTCGCTGCGCTTATTGGTGAAGACACCGAAACAATTGAGATGGTTTATGAGCCCTTTTTATTACGTAAAGGATATCTTGAAAAAACAGCACGCGGCCGACAGATTCCCCATAAAAAATTGCCCCATTTAAAACAAAAATTCTTGGGACAGCACACGTTGCTGTAATCTCTTGGATCTATCGACATATTTATAGAAAAATATACCCTTAAGATAATTGAAGCGCACTACAGCTAAAATCCATAAATGAGGAAAAATACGATGAAAAAAACAAATTTAAAAGAATTAAAAGAAAATCTTTCTGAAATAATCAATCGAGCAACCGAAGGGGAGGAGATTATCATCTGTAAAAACGGCAATCCCGTTGCAAAGATCGTTGCCTTGAACCCAAAAAAGAAGCCACGGGTAGCTGGCGCCTGGGAAGGCAAAGGCAAAATCGCAAAAGATTTTGATAAATTACCGCGAAGCATTATGAAATATTTCGAATGAAAAATGCATATTTACTCGACACTCACATTCTATTATGGTGGCTATTTAATGATAAAAGGCTTACCAAGGATATAAGTATATTAATTGCAAATCCAGATCTTACCATTTTTGTTAGTATTGCTACGATTTGGGAAATTGCAATCAAAAAATCACTTAAAAAAGTCACTGCTCCCAATAATCTAATTGAAATTATAGAATCAAATAATATAAAAATTTTAGCAATCACTGCTCACCATGTCCTTCAAACACAATATTTGCCTTTGATACATAAAGATCCATTTGATCGCCTTTTAATTGCGCAAACTGCTATTGAGGGGGTAACTTTTGTTACAGCTGATACCATTATTCAAAAATATAACATTACATGCTACTAACTATGAAAATACTGTCACCCCGTTGAGCCAAAAGCTTCTGGCAGATCACATTGCTCTAATGGATGCTCTATCGACATATTTTTAAAAAAATATACCCTTAAGATAAATAATAAAATTCACTGTCTAGGAGCATGCTAATATGTCAGGACATTCCCACTGGGCCACGATAAAACGAAAAAAAGAGAAAGAAGACTCAAAGCGTGGACAGGCCTTCACTAAAGTAATCAAAGAGATTACCGTTGCGGCAAAAACCGGCGGCGGCGATCCTAATGGCAATCCAAAGCTGCGTCTACTTATTGATAAGGCACGCGACATTAATATGCCTCTTGAAAACATTCAACGAGCCATTAAGCGCGGTACGGGCGAATTACCCGGAGTGAGTTATGAACCAATGACCTATGAGGGCTATGGCCCATATGGCATTGCGGTAGTAGTTGACACTTTATCGGATAATAAAAACCGGATTGTTTCTGAACTTCGTCATGTATTTACCGGGAAGGGTGGCAATTTAGGCGAATCAGGATCAGTTGCGTGGATGTTTGAAAAGATGGGCGTGATTGATGTGAGCGGTACAATCACTGAAGATGCGCTTCTTGAAAAACTTATGGATTTTGATGTCAAAGATCTAAAACAGGATGGAACAATCTTTACTGTTTATTGTGATCCAAAAGCCCTTCTTTCCATAAAAAAAGTATTAACAGATAATACGCTTAAAGTAGAAAAAGCTGAGGTAGATTGGGTACCAAAAAATATGATGTCCCTTCCTGATGATCAAGCGCAAAAAGCGTATGAATTTTTAGAAAGCCTTCAAAGTCTTGATGATGTTCAAAACGTTTATACTAACCTTGCATAAGGAGTAGAAAAATGATGCGGAGTATGACAGGATTTGCCACCAAATCTCTTATTATTACGGCACAAGAAAATAAGATCCCGATTACTCTGAGTCTCAAATCTCTCAATGCTCGCTATTTTGATTCTAATTGCCGGCTCCCCTATCCGCTCACCAATCTTGAAACAGAGTTTATTAAACTTTTTAAAACAAAATTGCATCGGGGATCCATTAATTTTACGATCCATATTGCAAATCCAAATGCTTTCAAAGGGGCAATCGAACCTTCCATTACTACCATAAAAAGTTATTTGCGTGCCTTAGATACTATAAAAAAAACTTGCACCATTGAAGGAACACTTTCAATAGCCAACGTGCTGTTATTGCCAAACATTTTTATTACCGAAGAACAAGACGTTGATGCTTCATCAAAAAAATTAATCTTTGAAACAACGGAGAAACTGGTTGATGAACTCATTGCCACACAGCTTCAAGAAGGCAATGCTTTACAAAAAGATATTGTTCATCGTGCCGATCTTATTAGCAAAGAAATTAAAGCAATTGAAATTGCATTTGAACAATTGATGAAGGTCCAAAAAGAAAAAACGCACACGGCGATCGCGCAATTAGAAAATGATTCATCAAAATTTGCTCAAATGCAAAAAGATCTCTTGTATGCGATTTTAGATAAAATGGATGTACAAGAAGAGATTGTACGATTTCAAAATCACGTTACCACCTTACTCGCAACGTTAGAATCAAAAGAGGTTGAAAAAGGTAAACGTATCGATTTTATTTTGCAAGAATTATCGCGGGAAATAAATACCATTACGGCAAAATGCGCTGATGGGGTTATGAGTGCACATGCGATAAATATTAAGGTTGAACTGGAAAAAATGAGAGAACAAGCCCAAAATATTGTGTAAAATGAAAAAACTCACGTTATCGTAAGAACAATTACAATCATAATATCTTACGCATAAAAAAAGAGGGTCTGAGAATAGACCCTCTTTTTATTTCTCAAATAAAAATTTATTTATTACACGGTTTTGCAGGGCATGGAACAAGCACCCCATACACCAAAGATCCAAATTCTGAGGTATCACCCGGCACACCACTATTAATAATAGTAGCAGTTGCAGTGATCGCGCTATTTACCGGAATAGCACCAATTGATACGCTTCCCGAAGCGCTGCCACTGGCATCGGTTGCTATAGAAATTTGTTTTACCAACGTTCTGCCTTCCGGGTCGCCGGCGCTATTGCTAAAAAATTGAAGGGTGAATGCTGAACTTGGCACACTATTTAATGCCCATGCAACAGTAAGTCCCGATGAAGTAACGGTATATGAACTCAACACCGGATAGTTCTGAAAATCATTGGGGCCAACCGAAGGGCTCGTGGCGTGATTGGGAGTCGGGCCATCATTGCCAAGATCGATACCAATCAATGTATTGTTATAAATACTATTGCTTAAAATACTGTTGCCAACGCTTAAATCAAGCGCGCTATCACCAACCACAACGCCCTTTTGATTATAGGCTATCAAATTACCGGCAGTAAGTGTGGTGCCACCAATAAGATTACTATCGGAAGTGTTGGCAATATAGACGCCATAGCCGCTATTACCTAAATCACGTCTTCCCAACAAATCGGTACCGATAACATTTCCTGCCACCGTATTGCTATCAGAACTATTAATAATGGAAACACCGTTGCCAAGATTACCGGAAATTACATTTGCTAAAAGCGGATTCAATGCCACTCTTGTTTGTTCAGCCGCCAAAATTCCATTTGATAGTCCAAATGCGGTAATCATACTGAGGGCTGAAAGATTTATTTTTTTATTCATACTTTATCCTCTGTTTTATGATCAAAAAGAGCAGGCGGTGTATATCCCTTCCTACTCTTTCTGATAAAATCGTTTTATTTATGGTATAATCGGCCCCGTTGCTCCCGTATAGGTAGTAGTTGGCGTACAATTTGCCTGCAGATACGCGCTGATGCAATTGGTTTGTGGCAAACTAATAGGACCCAATGGAGTACAGTTACTCAGAATTGAACCAACTTCGCTGCCGGCAAATGGGAACGGCTCAACTAACACGCCCGTAGGATACGGCACGCCGAGTTTTGCGCCGCCGGTCTGCCCATTATTACGAAGCTCTTGAAGAATTTTAGCATAGGTACCATTCTGAACCAATTCGGTAACCGCAAGCTCAAGATTTAATGCCAAATCACAGCAACCCAGGGCCGTTTCCCACCCATTAACGCGAGCAAGGGAATAAAAACCAGAAACATCGGTCACCACACCGTTAAATGCCAATGGGGCAGTGGTTGATAATGTTATTGATGAATCGGCAAATACATCGATAGTTCCAGCGTTTAACGCAGCCTGCGCAAGTGCTGCATCGCCAAAACCAATAAAATTAACCGTATCATAACCAAGCAATTGCGCCGCCGCTTCTATGAGAAACGGATCGAAGCCAACAGCAGTAGTGGGGCTCGATGGATCAAAAGTGCCCCATGGTAAATTCCCCGGAACAATACCGACATTCAATACACCCGCCCCGGAACTGCCGCATGGTAAAGCAGCTTTTATAAACAGCGGGGATCCAATGCTTAATAAAGCAAGAATCGCTATTATTTTTTTATATGTATTCACTATTTTTTCCTTTCTTTATTAATAATTAGAAGCCAACTGCCCATTTACCAAAGATTGCCCAGCTTGAGAGCGCATTACATTTGTCGTGATTAACCACAAATTCATATGACGCGCCAAAGCCGGCCATCCAGTCAAAACAATCGCACGCGCAACCGGTCCACGAAAGAGCGCCATATACTTTATTGGTAATCAATTTACCCGCGAGCCCTGAATTAATATCAATGTCGGCCGAAGAAAGCGGAACAAATGCGGCATCTGCAGTGCCCGAACTGGTCATCGTTGCATTTGAAGCAGTAAATTGGCTCAATCCACAACCATTTAAGTTATAAATACCCACGGTAGTTGGTAACGGAACACAATCTTGTTTTAAGCGCTCTTTTTGGCGCCAGAAAAGATTATACCCTATTTCAAAATCCCAATCGCAGCGTTCATAGTTCAAACCGAGCCACCATTGAATAGTGCTGCGCGGCTGTATGTTAACGCTCGATGTGGTAATATTTGCCGCGGGGAAAGGAAGGCCGGGCGTTGAAGAATCAACCACTAAAATATATCTGCTAAATTTACCGTTGGGGAGCAAATCAAAGGTGCGGCATTCTCTATGGTTAAACACATAGCGGTAATAAAAATCGGTCATCAGTGTAAGATTCGCGTCATCCCCGCAGCCGCAGAAATTCATATTATAATCAGCTAAAAAGCCAACACCAAATGATGCGTGCTTGCTGCCAACCAATGGTTCAAAAATATATTTTGCGGTTGGTGACCGGCCGGCAGGAATGGTGCCCGCAAGATAGACGCCGATCAAATTTTGGCCACACCATTCATAATTATAGCCAAGGCGCAATAAAACATCTTCAAAACCGGTACGGCGCTTGCCATCATAACAACTATTGCAATAGAATCTGCTATACAATAATTGATCGCTGCTTAATGCTTGGCCAACCGTGGTAATTCCCGGGCAAAGAGTGCTCGTATTACCCACTTCACAGCAATTTAAACGATGATGCACGTTTGTTACTCCAAAGGTCACATCACCCCATAGACCACACCACCAATCATCAAGATTGGCATACAGATACCCTAAATAGGTAAATTGTTTACGCGTCGGATTGATGGTGAATGTGGAAGAGAATGGCGCTGCGGGTGATTGAGTTGCCAATCCTAATTCAAGCGAGTTCACAATGCCCGCGCCGCCGCCTTGAGTAACCTGTATTGAATTGTTGCCATTGCCTAAAAGCAATGAAGATGCAAATCGCTCAGAATTTTTTCTGCTTTGTTGATAAAGAGTAAATGCACTAAAATAAAATTTTTTATCAGGATGCTTATGATATTTATCATAAAATGTCAGTAAATCAATCCATGCCAAATCAGTTGAGGCACCGCGCGGAACAAAAACATGGGATCCGCATTCGTATGTAGAAACACTGGCGGCATAACTGAGTGTTCCAAACCCCAGCATGAACAGAGTGAGTACTATATTTTTTTTGCAATTCATTTTTTCTTATCCTTTTTTGTTAGAACTACCCAAAAAAAATCCGGAATAAAATGCTCCTTTAAAAATAATGGTTACAAAATAAGACCTTAATGATTTTCTACAACATATGAATAGAGAAATCAAATAGTTTTAATTTTTTTTATTATTTATTCAAATAAAGATTGCCAATATACCTAATAAAAATTATATAATTTTCAGTTTCTCTTCTCTTCAATCTTGCTTTCTCAAAATATATTTTATAGCTTCCTTATAGCACTCATTTAACCACTTTATTTAAGGAGAGTGATTTATGCATATCATAAATCCCATGAGGCATGCACTATCAATTGCATTGCTCATTTCATTGTTTGCAGCAAATCTGCATGCAGCAACGTTTATCGTTACCAATGTAAATGATAGCGGTGCTGGCTCATTACGCGCCGCAATCACCAGTGTTAATGCTTCAGTTGATGCAACCAATACTATTAACTTTAATATCCCAGGAACTGGGCCATTTACCATTGCACCAGCAACGGATCTTCCCACAATTGTAAAAAATGTAACCATTAATGGTTATTCTCAGCCGGGATCATCAGTAAATACGCTTGCTCAAGGAGATAATGCAGTCTTGCAAATCGTTTTAAATGGCAGCAATTACACCGTTGGCGATGGGCTAACTACCGGTAATGGATTATATTTTGCTGCGGGTTCTGATGGCTCAGTGGTTAAAGGATTAGTAATTAATGAATGGGTGGATAATGGCATTTTAGTTGATACCACGAACACAAATATAACCGGAATTACAATCGTAGGAAATTTTATTGGAACTAATGCAACCGGCACTGCACAAATGGCAAATCGTACCGGAATCGCATTGGCTGCTCCCGGAAATTTTGACCCGATTAATACGGTTATTGGCACTCCTGCCCCGGCAGATCGTAATCTCATTGCAGGAAGTCTCACGACGCGCGGAGTAGATTCTTATGGAGTCAGAGGCGCGTGTATTTTTTCATTCTTTGGTATTAATACCACCATTCAAAACAACTATATTGGTACGGATAAAACAGGCACTAAAGCATTGGGCAATTCATTATTGGGACTTGTTTTGTGGGCTGAATCGGGCAGCACGCTTGGCGGCTCTTCAGCTAACATGGGCAATATAATATCAGGGCATCTGGTATACGGCTTAGATCTCAGAGCATGCGGCGCTTGCACCATTCAAAATAATTATTTTGGAACCGATGTTTCTGGAACGGTAGCTCTTGGCAATGGTAATGCAGGAATTTACATACGTGATAATTTTCAGGCAACCGTTGGCGGTAACGTTGGCTCTACAATTTCCAATAATCTCATCTCAGGCAATGGTCTGCAAGGCAATGCTCTTCTGGCTAATGGAAATGGCATTCAATGTGGGGATAATGTTCTTCCTGGCGCAATACTTAACACCATTACCAATAACAAAATTGGCACTGATATAACTGGTTTAAGAGCATTACCAAATACCGGTTATGGCGTGATTGTTGATGATAGCCAAAATACGGTTAGTAATAATATAATTTCCGGAAATTTAGCCGGCGGCGTTTTAATTTATAGCATTTTGGGACAGTCCACCGTGGTAACCGGCAATAAAATTGGTACCGATTTTTCAGGCTTTCTCCCAATTCCAAATGGCGGGAATGGTATTCAAATCGGTCTTGATAGCAATTTAAGCGCGCCTTCCAATAATATCATCGGCCAATAGCCTAATAACTTGAGGAAAACTAATGAATATTTTTAAATATTGCATTGCGCTCTGTGCAATGCTCCTTAGTGCACCATTATTTTCAGGCAATCCCACAATCGGATTAAACTTTACCGCCGTCACTGCGGCCAACGGCAAGGGGTCAAACATATCTGCTCCGCAAAATCCAACGGCGGCAGTCGGACAAACTCAATTTATCACTTCCTGCTATCCTTTATTACGAAGTTTTAATAAATCTACTGGTAAAGCTGATGGCATCTTAAATATTGATGCGAATGCATTCACCGGAAATGCAATACTCGGAGGAGTAAGCGAAACCCAAGATGTATGGATGATTTATCATCAATTCATCAATCGGTTCATGTTTTCATGTGAAAGTGATTTTAACGGCGGGCCCTTCTCATTACAATTTATTGTAAATGATGGATCTTCCATTACACCGTTTACTACATGGACTAAATACACCATCCCAAACTCACAAATAAACCCAAACGGAGGAGGCGGAACAATCGATTTCCAACAACCCGCTTTTGATCAAAATGCCTGGTATAATGCAGTAGGCACTTTTGATTCATCAGGAAATTTTATTGGTAGTTCATTAACCGTTGTTTCAAATAGTTCAATTCTGGCAGGAACTCCGAATATCACCGTCTTTCCTGGCCTCATGAATAATCTTAATAATTTACAAGAAGGATTTGCATGCCCTGCTACTAATTTTGATCCGAATCCTGAATTTGGTTATCTTGCTTGCTTAGTATTTCAAGGCCCTAATTATTTTGTGGGTAATCAAATACAAATCCAGCGTATATTAAATGCCGGTTCAAACACTCCTACTTTAGGCCCCGTGGTTACCGTCACCCTTCCTGCTTCATTCGCTTCAGCGAGTCTTACCGCACCTCATAAAGGCAATCTTTTTGGAACCGTCGGTGGACTCCAAGTTACTACACCGTCACTTGGAACAGGCGTGCACGTGCGCAATCATCAACTGTATTTGGTTACCGATAATCAAATTGATAGCTCAGGCAATGCAAGCGCGACCGGAGATCGGTACGGCATTATTTGGTGGCAATTTGATCTTACCGGTGATACAACTGGCAAAGGTCTTGGCACAGAAACCCCAAGCACCGTTCCGGTTTTGGTCCAATCAGGCACAATATTTGATAAGGCTGCAACCGACCCACTCAATTATTTCATGGTATCCATCATGACTAATAAAAATAGCGATATGATGCTCAGCTTTAATACTTCCGGCAATAAGGCGTATATCAATACTAATTATGCGTTCAGAGCATCTACCGATCCAAAAAATACAACGCGTGCGCCTGTACAAATAACTAATACACAGTTCCCGTGCAATTATACGTATAATCTTTCTGAGTTGCCGGGCCCGGTGGTTCAGCGTTGGGGAGATCAATCAGCTGTTGTGGTTGATCCATCTGATAATACTACCTTCTGGCTCAATCAACCGTTTGCAGCATTGCAAAATGCATGGGGAGTTCAAGTAACACAAATATTAATAAAATAATTTTAATTTTTATTTGGCGCCCTCTTACTTTGAAAGTAAGAGGGCTTTTTTTCGCTCATTATATGACTTCGAATAATTTTACGCGGTATAATTCACGAATCTTTTTTGTGTTAGATTTGCACAATTTTGTGTACACTTATAAAAAACTTTTTAACCGCTCGTGGTGAGCCCGTCGAACCATACGAGTATCCAAATATAAAAAGCTCGCAGCCTTCGACAAGCTCAGGGCGAGCGGACTACGCATATGTCACAGCATTTTACGCATTTACATCTTCATACCGATTTTTCATTGCTCGATGGCGCAATTTCCGTTGAGAAACTTGTTGAATTCGGCCAGAAAAATCAACTCAAAGCACTTGCCATTACTGATCATGGCAATATTTTTGGTGCCGTTAAATTTTTCCAGAAATGTAAAAGAGCAGGCATCAAACCAATTTTAGGCATGGAAGCCTACATGGCCCAAGATGCAACAATAAGAAATGCTGAAAAAAAATATTATCACCTGATCATACTGGTGCAAAATGAAATCGGTTATAAAAATCTACTCAAATTAATCTCCTATTCCTTTCAAGAAGGTTTTTACTTTAAGCCTCGCATAGATTATAAAATTCTTGCACAACACCATGAAGGATTAATCGTTACCAGTGCTTGCCTTGGGGGGCATATCCCTTCTTTATTAATGACCGGGCAGAATGAAGAAGCGGAACGGTTAATGGATTGGTTTTTAGGTATATTTGGGCCGGAAAGATTCTTCTTGGAGGTCCAGCCGGATGACCAAAAGGAACAAGCCATTTTAAATAGCAAACTATTTGAATATGCTGCCAAAAAAAATATTAATGTAGTAGCCGCAGGAGATTGCCATTATGCCACCAAAGAAGATCATGAGGCCCATGAAGTAATGCTTTCCATTCAGACGCATGATAAAATAGCCAATCCGGATCGTTATTCATTTGGAGATTGCCGGGTTTATATGCGTACCGAACAAGAAATGCTTGAACTATTTAAAGATCACCCGCAAGCGGTCTGGAATTCCGGAAAAATAGCAGATAGCTGCACCTTCGACTTTCAAACAGGAAAACTCTTTTTCCCACGTTTTGAAATTCCGGCCGATCACACGCAAGAAAGTTTTTTTGAATATTTATGCAAACGTGGTTTTGAAAACCTGATGCGCCAAGAGCGATTTGATCTGGGCAAAAAAGAACATTATCAAGAGCGGCTCAACTTAGAAATTGCTCTTATTATAAAAATGGGCTTTATCGGCTATTTTTTGGTTGTCAGCGATTTTATACAATGGGCCCGCCGCAATGGAATACCTGTTGGCCCGGGGCGCGGTTCAGCAGCCGGATCATTAGTGGCATGGGCGCTTGAAATTACTAACATTGACCCAATTAAATACAATCTTCTTTTTGAACGCTTCTTAAACCCGGAACGTATTAGCATGCCTGATATTGATATCGATTTTTGCATCGAAGGAAGAGATAAAGTAATTAATTATGTTCGCGATAAATATGGCCATGATAAGGTATGCCAAATCATAACTTTTGGTACCATGATGGCAAAAGGGGTAATCAAAGATGTCGCGCGCGTGCTTGGCTTTTCATTCGAAGATTCAAATGCTATCACTAATCTTATTCCCGAACAACTCAAAATAACTCTTGCTGATTCTTTGGAACAAGAACCGCGACTCAAAGAATTAATTCAAACAAACCCTAAGGCTCAAAAATTATTCGATTTGGCGCTGCGACTTGAGGGGTTAACGCGCCATGCTTCAAAACATGCGGCCGGGATTGTTATTTCACCCGAACCGATCGATGATGTTTTGCCCATTTATGTTCCGCCAAAAACAACCGAGTTGGTTACCCAATACGCAATGACGGAATTAGAAAGTCTCGGTTTTTTAAAGATCGATTTATTGGGACTCAAAAACTTAACACTGATTGATAAAGTAGTGGCACTCATTCAAAAAAATTACGCCGTTACTATCGATATAGATAAATTGCCACTCGATGATACCACTACATTCACACTCGTAGGACAGGGCAAAACTTCCGGTGTATTTCAGCTTGAATCTGACGGGTTAAAAGACGTCTTGCGCAAGCTGCAACCGGATAAATTTGAAGATATTATCGCAGTCAACGCACTCTATCGCCCCGGTCCGCTGGGCTCGGGAATGGTTGATGATTACATTGAACGCCGGCACGGGCGCCAAAAAATAAGCTATTTGTTCCCCGAACTTGAACCGATACTTCAAGAAACCTATGGAGTTATTGTGTACCAAGAACAAGTAATGAAAATTGCATCGGCGATCGCCGGATTTTCATTGGGTGAATCGGATATTTTGCGCCGTGCAATGGGTAAGAAAAAAGCAGAAGAAATGGCAAAACAACAAGAAATCTTTGTTGAACGTGCCACAAAAAATAATTTCGATCCCAAAAAGGCCCGCGAGCTTTTTGATTTAATGGCCTACTTTGCCGGCTACGGGTTTAATAAATCCCATTCGGCAGCTTATGCCTTAATCGCCTATCAAACGGCGTATCTTAAAGCACATTATCCGGCTGAATTTATGGCATGCCTCATTTCTCTGGAAGCAGCAAACGCAGAAAATATGGCCTTCTATTTACAAGAAGCGCGCGATATGGAATTGGATATCCTTCCGCCGGATATAAATCAATCAGCGGTCGAATTTACCCCCTTTGAGCGGAAAAAAATATTGTTTGGTCTGCAAGGAATTAAGAATGTTGGTCTGGCTGCCCTTGAAAATATTATTGCCGAGCGAACTACAAAAGGTCCGTTCACCTCGTTGCTGGAATTCTGCAACCGCATCGATCTGCGAACATCAAACAAACGGGTTATCGAGCATCTAATTTGCAGCGGCGCATTTGATACCATTCCCGGTACCCGATCCCAAAAAGTAGCCGATCTAGAGAAAATCATGGATCTTGCCGCTGAGCAAAAAAAGATAGCCGCCACCGGGCAAATGGGTCTTTTTGGTATGGCAACCGAAAATTCTGAGAATCCACAATCTGCTCATGAATTTATCTATCAACAAATAGCTGAATGGTCAGATAAAGAAAAATTGGAAAAAGAGAAAGAAGTAATAGGATTTTATCTGAGTTCCCATCCGCTGCAATCATACAAAAAACTTCTTGGCTATCTGGGAATTGGCACCTTTGATCAACTACTCAAAAATAACCAAAATCAAAATCCTGAGCATGAGCCGATCGTAATCGGCGCGGGACTCTTAAAAAGCAAGCGCGAAATAATTACCAAAAAAGGTGACCGTATGGCATTTATCGCGCTGGAAGATATGGTGGGATCGGCTGAAATAATTTTATTCCCCAGTGTATTTAAAAAAGTAGAATCATGGTTGGGGCACCATCAAACGTTCATTGTGAAGGGCACCCTTGATAGCGCGTCACCAATAAAATGTAAAATAAAAGCAAATGAGTGCATTCCGCTCGATCTTTTCTTTCAAGAATGGCGCACGGTACAAAAGATTGTATGCACATTCAATGGTCCGGTAGAAGAAAAAACACTGGAGGCTCTTACAAACAGCCTACAAAAAGGAACAACTTCCCTTGATCTTTTATTTGTTGAAAATGGGAAAAAACTCCGCTTGGCAACGCGTCAAAGAGTTATGGTTAATCAAAATCTTTTTGATCTGTTAAACACACTGAATATTACGCCGCAGTGTATGCTTTAGTTATGTTTTTTGTAAATAATTGAGCGCCCGCGCATACCACTCGCTGCTCATTTGTTCAAGCGTTGTTAAAAACAGCGATTGCATTCTTTGATCATTCTGTTCAAGCAAATAATCAAGCGCCACACATACTATCGTCTCAATTTCGGCTAATTGGGATTGGAGCGATGCCACGATAATTGCCGTATAGACCGGTACCACTGCCTGCACATCCGCACAAGTCTTTAACTCCTGCGCCACGGCAAATGCCCGCATAACCATTTTTTTCTCCAGTAAATTATACGCAAGTTTGCTTAGTTTATCCGGAAGGCTTTGGGGGCTTTTACTGCTTTTATAGATTTCCAGCAAACGAACAAGATGCTTATCATCATGCGGTAGCAAAAAAATCAATTCTTCATACAGAGCGCATGCCTCTTTATAACGATGCGTATGGTGATATACATGAGCAGCTTGCGCATATTTTTCCGATGCGCGGCAATCTTGAAAGGCATCCAACAAATCGCCTTCTAATTGGTACGCATACGCTTGATCTTCCAGCGAATGGCTCAACAGCCGATACACGCCAAACGCTTTTTCTTTTTCACCTTTTGCGATACACTCAGCCAATTTGAACCATGCTATGGTATATTTATCATTTGGTACATGCCTCATCATCTCTATCCTTTATCTTCTCAATGAGCTTTTTTGGTATTCAACCATGCTCAGCTGATAAAATCAATCGATGAGAGTAAATTTTTTTATTTATCAAGATTTGGGAGACGTTTTGCCCACGCTGCCACATGAATCAACTCATTTTTATCAATCTGGGCGACATCCAATTCAACCTGATTGGTTTGGGGGTTGCGTTTAGTTGGAAAATCACAACTTTTAACGCGAGTAAAAACAGGATGCGGTTTTGCCTTTATTTTCGGTTTAACACTTACCATTCCCTGACTGGTAAAAACTGACAACAGGAAAACGATCCCTACAAAAAAAATACTTTTCATACTACCTCCCTAAAAAAATGAATACTATCGTAAGATTACGGCAAACAATCCCTACGATACAAGAATTACCGCAAAATTCTACCGTTTTATGTTTTTTGAAGCAGAATGGGTTTAAGGAATGGTTCGTTTTGCTTGTTAAATTTTATTTAATGCATTGATTTCAGTGCTGGCGACAGCCAACCGTCCGTCGATACGAAAACTACGTTTTCTACGCTTAGTGCTCTTAATATTTATTTATATCTTTAAGCCAATCCTTTGAAAAACTGGCTGGGCCAGGCCCTTCGACCCAGCCGTCGCTCTTCGAGCTATGGCGGGCAGGCTAGGCGTTTACTCCTGAGCTTGCCCAAGGGTCAGGATAAACTCCGCAATGTTTAATGAATATCCTTGACTGGCCGCGCCAGGCGCAGCTTGCCGAGCCGGAAGGCCCGGATAAGCGTAGACTGGTGCCGGGGGTCGGAATTGAACCAACGACGCCAAGCTCTTCAGGCTTGCGCTCTACCACTGAGCTACCCCGGCAAATAGGAAAGATTTGAATATCTGTAGAATACTTATTTAGCGAGGTTTGTCAATACTTTTTGACCTGTTTAAGGTGCAAGAATTATTGCTAAGGCGCCAAAGTATGCTACACTGGCCAGGAACAGACTCCGGTAATATAAGGTTATTCTTATGCACGATATCAAAGCCAAAATCAGTCACTTGCACGCGGAACTAAAGACCAAATTAGAACATGCAGCATCTGCTGAACAGCTAGAAAAAATTCGTATCGATTATTTAGGCAGACAGGGCCACATTGCAACACTCATGCCGCTTCTTAAAGATCTCCCCGAGGAAGAAAAAAAGGTGGTTGGCCCCTTGCTCAATGAGTTTAAAAAGTGGGCAGAACAAGAATATGAAAACGGCAAAAAGAAATTGGAAGAAAACCAAAGGCTACAAGAACTCAATAAACAAAAATACTTTGATGTAACTGCCTACACTTATAAAGAATTTACCGGCAATCTGCATATTCTCACCAAAGTAGTGGAAGATCTAGAGGATATTTTCATCACTATGGGGTACGAAATCGCCCGCGGCCCGGAAGTGGTAACCGATTACTACAATTTTCAAGCGCTTAATATTCCTGCCAATCACCCTGCTCGCGAACTGCAAGATACTTTTTGGCTCACTGATCCCAATTACCTTTTACGGACACACACTTCTACGGTACAAATCGAAGAGATGGAAAAAAAATCATTGCCACTCGCAATTTTTGCACCCGGCCGCGTGTATCGCAATGAAGCCACCGATGCAACCCATGATTTTATGTTTATGCAAGGCGAAGGGCTTTTTATTGATAAAAACGTCTCATTGGCAAATCTTCTGGCAAGCGCAAAAGCTTTTTTACGGGCATTCTTTGAAAAAAATGATTTAGAGATTCGTGCGCGCCCGGGCTATTTTCCGTTTGTTGAACCGGGGGTTGAAATTGATGCCTCTTGCCCATTTTGCAAAACAGGATGCTCAGTGTGTAAATATACAACCTGGATCGAATTAATGGGAAGCGGCATGGTGCATCCGAATGTTTTAAAAATGTCCGGCATTGATCCGGAAATATACACCGGCTTTGCCTGGGGATTTGGCATTGAGCGGTTAACCATGGTTAAATATGGCATTACCGATGTTCGGCTATTCAGAAGCGGCAAAATCGATTTTTTAAAGCAGTTTTAATATGAAAATAACAAAGGTAATTATTCCGGCAGCAGGATGGGGAACACGGTTTTTGCCTTTCACCAAAGCAGTTCCCAAAGAGATGGTACCACTATTGAATAAACCCGCCATTCAATATATTGTTCAAGAAGCAGTTGATTCGGGGATAGATAATTGCATTGTGATAACCTCTGCGCATAAGCAGGCACTTATTAATTACTTTAATCCGCAACCGGCACTTGAAACTTTTCTTAAGGAAAAAAACAAACTCTCCTTGCTCACGGAGTTACACAATCTGTGTAATTCCATCACCCTCACCTTTATCATGCAAGATACTGCGCTTGGCTTGGGCCATGCGGTGGGTCTTGCCAAGAATAACATCACGGATGATTATTGTGCCGTTATGCTTCCCGATGACATTATGGCAAGTACCCCGCCGGCTCTTGCGCAACTGATAACAATTGCACAAAAGTACACAGCAAATGTTATTGCCGTGCAAGAAGTGCCGGATAATGCTGTTTCTTCGTATGGCATCGTGGCGCTAAAAAATGAGATTGAACCCGGAGTTTTTGAGATTCAGGGGGTCGTTGAAAAACCAACCGCCACAAATGCGCCGTCACGGCTTGCAATTATTGGAAGATACATACTTTCTCAAAAAATATTTAAAAAACTTGATGAACTTAAACCGGCAGCAAACGGTGAAATACAACTAACCGATGCGATTGCTTCCTTAATTGCCGGTGGCCAAAAAGTTATTGCCTACAAAGTACAAGGATTGCGGTACGATGTAGGAACCCCTCACGGCTGGCTTTTGGCAAATAGAGACATGGCACGTAACAATCCGACATTTTCAGATATTTTTGAATAAAAATGTCCGTTATTAAAGACACATTCTCGCAATGCAAAAAATAATTATTGCAATTTGAATATTTTTCATGATAACCTCAACAGTGAACGTAGGGGAGCGGATCATGAAAATAGTAAATGTGAGTCTACTAATCGCAGTAACAATAGCGTTTTTTTCATACGGTTGTCCAACATGCGTGGGCAAAATAAAAAGCGAGAGCTTAGCCTTTTTTTCTCATGAATTTTATCAACCGGGCCAATCAATTCCCCGAGAGACCAAAGAACAGGTGGGCGATAAAGAACTCAAGAAAATATTCACCAAAAAGGAGACACGGCCTTGAAGATTCAACTCTTTTTTTTACTACTCATTTCCGGTAGTGTTATTGCTTCTCCCGGCTGTATGGATTGCAGCTGGCACATGCAACAGCGCTATGACAACAAAGAATATCATGTGGTTACACGGCAAATAGGCAAGCATGAAACATGTTGCCCCTGCCCGTGCACAAAGCTCAGTTTGAGCCGCGGCGAGTGTTTGGACTGTCACCATTATCATTACCTGCAACCTTGGGTAATAATTAGATATACGCAATAAGGTCCAATCTTCGATTAGATTTCTAAAGCTTTGGCGCTCGCCACCGCGTGCTGAGTTTGTGCAAGCAAGTGATTGCTGCGATACCGCATTAAAAATGGCAGTATGGCATCAGGATTCAATGAAACGGATTCAATGCCACGCTGAATAAGAAAATCAGCGAGCTCCGGATAATCGGATGGCGCCTGCCCACAAATGCCGCTATATTTATCTGCTCTTTTTGCGCCGGCAATTGCCAGCTCAAACATTTTTTTCATTGCAGGATCCCGTTCATCAAAAACGCCGGTGAGTAAGGGAGAGTCACGATCCACGCCCAAAGTTAACTGCGTAAGATCATTAGAGCCAATTGAGATACCGTCAAAATCCTTTAAAAATTCATCAATCAGCATAACATTTGAGGGAACTTCGCACATCATAATTATAGATAAATCATGCTGTTTCTGAATCAAATGATTTCCTGCCATTTCTTCAATAACTCTCTTTCCTTCAGCAAGCGTGCGCACAAACGGAATCATAACTTTGATATTGGTGAGCCCCATAATTTCACGCGCTTTTTTGAGTGCTGTACACTCGAGAGCGAATGCTTGCTTATAGCGATCCGCACAATATCGGATCGCACCGCGAAACCCAATCATCGGATTTTCTTCATGCGGCTCAAAGTATTGGCCACCCAATAAATTGCTATATTCATTGGTTTTGAAATCCGAAGTACGCACAATTACCGGGCGCGGAAAAAAAGCTGCGGCAATCGTAGCAATTCCTTGAGAAAGTGTATCGACATAAAATTCTTTTTTATCAGGGTATCCGGCCGTAATTTCATTAATCTGGCGTATTACTTTTTTATCAATGATCAGTTCCGGATATAATAATGCAAGCGGATGTATTTTTATCATATTGCTGATAATGAACTCAATACGTGCAAGCCCGATCCCATCAATCGGTAAAAAAGATAATGAAAAAGCCCGTTCCGGGTCGGCTAAATTCATTAAAAGCTGGACGGGCGGCTTGGGTAATTCATCTAAAATTGTTTCTTTTTTTTCATATGCAACAGCGCCCTCATACACGTAGCCGGTAATCCCTTGAGAACAATCAATGGTAATGGTTTGGCCATTGTGCAATATCTTAACGGCATCATGAACACCGACCAGAGCAGGAATCCCCAATTCTCTGCTCACAATTGCCGCATGACATGTTCTACCGCCCATTTGGGTGATGATACCGGCAGCTTTTTTGAGGAGCGGCACCCAATCCGGATCTGTCATGCGCGTTACAATAATGTCACCCTTTTCAACTTTATCACCGTCATGGACACTCTCGATACGGCAAACTTTGCCGCTCACAATCTGTTGGCCAATACTCTGGCCGGTTGCCAACACCGTTAATTTATTTGAGTCGGTGAATGTATAACTGGTGTAGGATAGATTTTTTTCATGTGAATGCACCGTTTCGGGCCGCGCTTGCACAATATACAGCATATTATCAATGCCATCCTTTGCCCACTCAACATCCATAGGGCACCAGGATCCTTTTTGTTCAGTGTACAATTTCTCAATAGCACATACCGATTTTGCCAATTCTAGAATCTCGTCATCAGTTAAGCAAAATTGCTCTTGTTGTGCCACCGGCACCGAGGTTTGCATGGTACCTTTTGGCTTATACACAATTTTAATCTGTTTGCTGCCTCTTTTTTTAGAAATAATAGGTTTTAGATCATCGCGCAACGTTGGTTTGAAAACAATATATTCATCCGGCACTACAAGCCCTTGCACAATTGCCTCGCCAAGCCCATAAGAAGCATTGATAACAACCACATTTTTAAAGCCGCTTTCAGTATCCAAAGAAAAGGCAACCCCCGAAGAAGCCTTATCGGATCGCACCATTTTTTGCACCACTATGGAAAGCGCAATCTTTTTATAATCAAAACCTTTTTCATTACGATACACAATTGCGCGATCAGTAAAAAGAGAGGCAAAACATTTTTTGGCCGCGTCAATCAATTCATCCTTGCCGCTCACATTAAGATACGATTCTTGCTGGCCGGCAAATGAAGCAGACGGAAGATCCTCGGCGGTTGCTGACGAGCGCACCGCAACATGGATATTTTTTTGCTGATACTCTTTTGCCAATGCCAGATAGGCCGCCTGCATTTCTTCGGCAAGATCGGCAGGCATGGGCGCGATGTGAAATAAATTACGTATCAAATGGCCAACTTTGCCGATTGTAGCAAGATCGGCAAAATCATGAATATCGTCCATCATTTTTTCTATATGCGGCATTAGCCCGTTAGCATTAACAAAATGCCAATAGGCATCGGCGGTAATCGCAAAACCATTGGGAACTTTAACGCCGTGCAAACTGAGCCGTGAATACATAAATCCAAGTGAGGCGGATTTACCGCCGACTAGGCCAACATCGCTAATCGAAATTTCAGAAAATCGCTTAATAAATTTCATGGTAACCAAACAGAGTAAATGGGGTGTTAAATAATTCTCATGATACAAATGAAAAAACCGATAGACAACCATTTTTTTTCTTACCCGCTTGTTGACAGCAAATAGGGCATCTTGTATCATAAAAGCACGGTTTTTACACACATTTTTACTTCATCGCATATAAGGAGATTATATATATGCAACCGATGGTTCGTCACAAAATTATCATTGCTTCGCTTATTTTGGCTATGGCTGCCCCTCTTGCCGGCATGGCTCAGTTAACAACGCAACCAAAAAAAGCAACTGCCACTGAATTTCAAGCTATAAACTTTACCCCGGTAGGTTACATTGTCGCCGGGCTCCTCGGGAGTGCTTTATATCTTTACACTCAATTAAATTACAAAAAAACTGAACCAAAACGCGTCTACCCAAAAGATGATTCATGGTTTGAATTCATCAAGTTTATTCATGATGAGCTTTTAGTGGGTCAAAAATATTTGCCGGAACGCGCCGCCGCAGCGCATCAGGATCCGGAAAACCCGGAACGCATGGTCTACGAGTACTCTAAAGTTGAAGCGCGCGGACTTGCCGGCCAAACACAATATTATATGGAAAAAGTTGTGTGGCCCACTGTTGTTCTTATGGTTGCTATCAATGCATTTAAACAAGCGCTGGGCGCAAACACCGATGCGTTTATTACCTTTGTAAATGATCCTAAAAAACTTGTTGAAATTGTACCACCCGCTAAAGCAGCATAACCTTTTAATTACGGAGAATCATTCTATGTTACTACCATTAAAACGCACTGTTCTTGTTATTGCAGCAAGTGGATTTTCATTAATCTGCCATGCAACTGAACCGGTACAAAAAGAAGAAATAACCTTATCCAAAATTAAGGATCAGGTATTTACCACGATAAAATCTGAAGGCCCGGCCATAGCAGCTATGCTTGCTCTATTTTATCTGGGGACCTGCGCAAATCTTCCTATAACAAAGGACCAAAAGAATGATACCATTTTTATCATGCCTGAAAGCTTCATGGAAAAGCTCTGCCATAAACTGGGCACGTATATTATAACTCCATGGGCATGGGGCGAAAAAAATAAACTTATCATCCCACCAGCACTTGCCGGTTGGGCACTGGTGCGTTTTGGACCGGATAAAGCAATTAACAAATTTCACGATTTCATGAGATTTCTCAATATGAAATATGGTATTCTCAACCCGGCAATTAATATCCCTGCCGAAACACCAACGCCAAATACCCCTTCCTGGGCAAAAGATTTGTTGGCGCAACAAGCAGAAATTAAGCGTGATCTTGCTGAAATACAAAAACGAATGAATGCGGGCATGAGCACAGAAAATGCTCTTGAAATAAAAGCCGCATAATTGAAATTTGGAACTGAAAAAGAGCCGAGTAATTCTCGGCTCTTTTTCTTAGCATCATAATAATTCACTCTATTAAGGTAATTACGTATGAAGACAAAATTGAATCTGGTAACGCTTGCCATACTAGTGCCATTGGGGGCCGTTTCGGTTACCCCTATCCCCTTTGTTGATTTTTTTAAGGCCATTAATCAACGTGATCTGGCAATCGGCGCGGTTACTCTCACGGTTGGCGGCATTACGGGAATGCTGATTAACAATAAATATACTGCAAACGCGCTTGCACTTGAGAAATTAAAAAATGAAAAAGAAGAACAAAAAAAAATAGAATTGCACAAAAAGGAGGAAGAGGAAAAAACTGCACGGCTTGAACAAGAAAAAAAAGAGGCTCTCAGCCTTCTTGATCAGGTAAAAAATCATTATAAGAGGCAGTTTTCTCTTCTTGCCGCGCAAAGGCTTGATCATGACAAACCTGCTTTTATTAATAGTATTCGAAGTATGTATAACACGCGGCCACTCTTAGCATTTTATCAATCACTCGAAACCGACATTGCGCGCCTCAAATCTACGCAGAATCTCAACCCCGAAAAAGAAACGGTCCGCGCTGAACTAGCAGAAAAATTAGAACAAATAAAAGCAAGCTATAATCTTATGCTTGCCGAACATCAAGAAATTGAGCAACAGAAAAATGATCAATTAAAAAGACTTGCCGAAGAACATCAACGAAAAAAACAAAAAGAAGATCTGGAGCTTGAGAAGTTACTTAATGAAGAACGTTTTAAAAAAAACAAACAAGAGATTGAACTTGAAAAATTGCGCATTGAGCAACGGCACGCACGAGAGAAGGCACAATTAGAAATTGAAAAACTGAACGCCGAGATCGCGTATTACAAATCCTGCAAACAAGACATCACCAAAGAACTTGAAGCAATTAAACAGGAGCTCAGAAATCGGGACAAAATACACCCAACATGGGCAACCGAATTTACTCGACTCATCAAAGATGAGATTATAACATTAAAAAAACGTATGGAAACATTGGAAAATTCAATTGTGGGCACTATTTCGGGCTTCAAAAAAGATTTTGCCGATGTTAAAAAAGATGTGAGAGATTTCAAGCAAATTCTTGAAAAAAATCAGCCTCAATCATATATACTTCCCCCCTTCAATCCGGCCGCCCAACAACCGTATAATCCACCGGTTCCGGCCCATCAACCACCGCCAAGCTTTGGGTATGGTGAGCAAGAAACTAATCCTGATATTGTTCCTATTCCGGTGCCAAGAAGCTAATCAGTATGAACGCTTAAGCTAAAAACCAGAAGCACAAATTGAATAAGACCACTCGTGGTTGAGCAGGCTCTGCAAGAGCGGGTTTTATGATTCACTTTTATAAAGCTGAGCCGAACCGGCATTATTATTATCTGTTTGCATGCCGTGCAATACAGGCGGCAACAAATCCTTCAAAGAGTGGGCTTGGATTTCCGAGCCTGCTCTTAAATTCCGGATGCGCTTGCGTAGCAATAAAAAAGGGATGATCAGAAATTTCCAAAAATTCCATTAAGCGCGTGCCATCATGCCGTTCATGATACCCGGAAAAGGTGATGCCTTTTTGTTCCAGCACATCAACATAGGCAGGATTCACCTCATAGCGATGCCGGTGTCGCTCATTAACAATGTATTTTTCTTGCGCGTGCTCTATTTTATTTGCTTTGGCATAGAGCTGCGCCACTTTACTCTCTTTTTTTACCGTTGCCGCATACGTGCCAAGCCGCATCGAGCCGCCGATTGAATGCTCGGCAAGCATCTGTTTTTGTGTCGGTAATATGTCAATAATAGGAAATTCGGTGGCCTCATTCACTTCCGTTGTATGTGCCGTTGGCAAATTGCATGTGGTGCGGGCAAATTCAACCGCCGCCAGCTGCATGCCATAACAAAGACCCAGATACGGAATAGTATTGTGCCGCACATAGCCTATGGTAGAAATCTTTCCTTCAACACCCGCGCTGCCAAAACCGCCGGGAATAATTACCCCGTCAAAAAGAGCCAGTATCTTTAGTTGCTCAAGATTACTTGTTTCAAACATCTGTGCATTGATCCAATTAATTTCAATGCCAACATTATGCTGCGCACCGGCATGCACCAATGCTTGATAAATGCTCACATAACTATCCGTGAGACTAAAATCACCAATATCCAGATATTTACCCACAATGGCAATCTTGACTTTATAGGGTGGATTTTTAATAGCACTAACTAGTCCTTGCCACCTTTGCCAATCAGGAATTCTTTTTGATGGCAAATGGAAATGGCGCAACATCTTTTGTCCAAGCTGTTCACGTTCCAGGTAGAGTGGCATTTCATAGACCGTATCAATGTCAGGTGCGGAAATAATTTGATCCGCATGCACATAGGAACATTGTTCTATTTTTTTCTTGCGAATTTCATCAAGCGGCTGCTTGGCGCGGCAAATGATAAAATCGGGCAAGATCCCTTCCTGCCCTAGAAGCCGCACCGCCTGCTGGGTCGGTTTTGTTTTCATCTCTTGCATGTGATCAGGAATTGGCAAATAAGTAACCAACACATACGCAATACTATCGGCGCCAAGTTCCCGCTCCAAACCCTTGATGGCAAATAAAAACGGCACGTTTTCATAATCACCAACCGTGCCGCCCAATTCTATAATGGCAATCTCATAGCCTGCCGATGCATCTAAAATGCGCCGTTTAACCTCATCCAAAATATGGGGCATAAATTGGACCGTTTGACCCAAATATTCACCGCGACGCTCACGATCGATCACCGTTTTATAAATTTGGCCGGTGGTAATATTATTTTTCTTGGGGATATCCTCATCTAAAAATCGTTCATACGTGCCCAGATCTTGGTCGATTTCGCCACCGTCTTGCGTTACCCATACTTCGCCATGTTCGGTGGGCCGCAATGTGCCTGCATCATAATTTATGTAGGGATCAATTTTGATCAGGGTGGTTTTATACCCATGCTCTTTTAAAATCTTGCCCAAGGATGCAGTGGTTACTCCTTTACCAACCCCGGAAATAACCCCTCCTGCGACAACAATAAATTTTGTATTCATGTAATTTCCAAATCAAAATCAAAAAAACCAACTCGGTTATTGTAGCAAACTACGCTCGACTTATCTAACAAGAAATATACGGTAATTACAACAACAATCCAACAACCATCGCTGAAAGAAGATTGGCAAGGGAACTTCCCAGCACCGCATACAGGCCCAGCTGGGTAATGGTGTGTTGTTTATTCGGCGCCAACGCCCCAATCATGCCAATTTGTATCCCTATACACGAAAAATTTGAAAAACCGCACAGGGCATAAACCAAGATAGAAAAGGTGCGCGGACTCACCGCAACTTTTGCCAGCTCGCTAAAGGCAACCAATTCGTTCACCGAAACTTTAATACCCAGCAACGTACTTGCGTTCCATAATTCAGCACCGGTAAAACCCAGTAAAAAGGCAAACGGCGCAAAAAGATATGAAAGAATCAGCGCAATACTTAACTGAGGAAGTTCAAGCGCGAACCACTGGTTCAAACAAGAACCAATGGCCCCCAATACATAATTACCCATCGCCAAGAGCGCCAAGAAGGAGATCAACATTGCTGCCACGCTCAACGCAAGCTGCAATCCATCCATGGTTCCCTTTGCTATCGCATCAAAACTATTTGAACTCTTCTTTTCAAATGTAAGCGCCAAATTCCGTTCCACGTTTTGTGTTTCGGGAATCAATATTTTAGCAATAAATATCGATGCGGGAATGCTCATCACACTCGCCGTTAACAAATGCCCGCCCGGTATGCCAATCAATGTATAAATCACCAGCACCGAAATACTGATCGCCGCCATGCCGCTGCACATCAGTACAAAAAGTTCCGAACGCGTCATGAGATGAATATAATTACTCATAAAAAGAGACGCTTCCGTTTGGCCTAAAATGCTATTGGCAATTGCTGTCATTGTCTCAATGCCCGATGCCCCGATCACCGGTCTAATAATCGCATTGAGGCCCAATACCAACCGTTGGATAATGCCCCAATGGAATAAAAGCCCCGTAAGCGCGCCAATAAAAATTATTACCGGCAACACTTTAATGGCAAAAATAAAACCCCACGGCATCGTATGATCGCCGAGTTTGCCAAACATAAATTCAATGCCTTTTTCAGCAAACACATATAACATGCCGGCCGCCTCAGCAATGTTGCCGACAATAATCTGGCCCCACGCCGTACGCAGCATGGCAAAAGCAAACACAAAATGAAGTGCCAGCGCACTAAGAATCAATCGCAGGTTGATGGCGCGCCTATTGTGTGAAAATATATACGCGATGAGGGCGATCACCAGAATGCCAACAATATTCAAATACCGGTTATGTTCAACAAAATAAAAGAGCATACAAGTTCCCAATACAGTTTATGAGTTAGGGGGGCAACCAATGATTTTAAAACATTTACTCAATGAATCGCTCATCGAATCATAAAATTCAGTTACATCGGGAGTAGGTGTTTTCAACACCGGCGCATCTAAATAAAATCGTTTTTGCGCATCATTATACGTCAAATACCCTCTTTCCAGGCACTCGGTTACATATAAAAGGCTATTCAGTATGTGTTTGATATTATTCTTTTGACCGGCAGATGGTTGTTTATCGGACCGCAGTAAATTATTGAATGGTTTCTTATCTAAAAAATTTCTTTGATCAATTTTATTTTTTAACACGACACTAACCAGTTGTTTTGTATCTCGAAAATAAACAGGCAGCGGTTTAACAGCAGTAACTTCTGGGTGGTCAGCAAGACGATTCTGCATCAAAACGACAAGCGATGTATCAAGAAACATACTCACCGATCCTTTAACAAAAATCGGATCTATCTGTTCTATTACACTGATTGTCATAGGTTTAATTGAGGTTGTGATTGTTGCACAAACAAATATTCCGGCACACATAAATTGTTTCATAAATGTTCCTTTTAAAAAAATATTGTTCATCCGTAAAATGAAAACGGGCCGATCAACAGAACAGCCACACCTTGGCAGCACAGTGTTGATCCATGATAACTAGGCAAAAGTATAGCGGAAAAAAAAGAAAAAGGCCCGCAATCACGCGGGCCCTGTGCAATTATTTTCTTATCTGCTCAACTATTATTTCTTGCCCTCGAGAACCTTACGACCCCCATCTTTTTCTTTTGCTACTTTGAGCATTTCATTCTTATTATCTTTATAGGACCGTTTATCGTCAGCAGCTTGCATATACTCGCTTGTTGATCTTTGATCAAAGATTGCGTGATATAAATAGAGTGGTTGCCCCTTACTATCTCGTTTTGGATTACCATTCTCATCACGTTCTTCAGTTTGCTCTACTCTAAAACCGACAACATGGTCGGGATTTTTTACTCGGCTACCTTTCCTGGTTGGCATATTTGAAACTACCGCACCTTCATGAAGCGGTAGCAAGCTGCCGGGTAGCGTTACCACTACATAGACATCATTATCAAGTCTCCACTCAGCAAATCTGCCACGATTGCCACGGGGAACATTTGAATGGTAGCCATTACTATCACCGCGGTGAAGGCGGCCAAGACCATCTTTTATCTGGTTTCCAAGAAGTGAATTAGCAAATTTTAGCGCATCAACGGCCACGCCAAACCCTTCGGCAAGAGCAACTGAAATACCTTCAGTTGGAACGGCAAGCGCTAATCCCACCGGCGCGCTTACCCCTTTTATTTTATCCAACACATTCACCACGGTATCAGGGACCGATAATAACAATGCAAATGATTTGTGCTGCCGCATCGCATCTTGGGCATTCTTAGCTTGATAGGTATAAATATCTACCGCAGGAAGTATACTCTCAGATCCATGAACAATGGCGTATCCCTGCAATTGTGAGCCGGAAAACAAGAGCAACCCTAAGCTCAGGGTTTTTACCAATAATAACTTCATCGCAACTCCTTTTAGAAAAGTAATAGATTTTGGTCTATTAAAGGCCTAGCATAGAGAAGCGATTTTTTGCAATAAAAGTTTTAACGTTGAGAAATAAGCGCAGGATTCTTTTTGCGATCTTCGCGCTCTTTGTCCATAAGCGCATCGATAATTTCATCCATGTTACCCTCCATCACCATATCAAGCTTTTTGAGTGTTACATCCACTTGATGATCGGTCACGCGATTCTGAGGAAAATTATAGGTACGCACCTTTTCGGCGCGCTCCCCGGTGCCCACTTGTTCTTTGCGTTGTTTACGCATTTCTGCTTCAGATTTTTCCATCTGTGCCGCGAGTAATCGGGATTGCAAAAGCTTCATCGCTTTTGCTTTATTTTTATGTTGCGAACGCTCCTCTTGGCAGGCAACTACCACGCCGGTGGGAATATGTGTTACCCGCACGGCAGAATCGGTGGTATTCACGTGCTGCCCACCCGCACCGCTTGAACGGTAAACATCAATGCGCAAATCTGAGGGGTTAATCGTCACATCAACTTCTTCCGCTTCAGGTAAAACAGCAACCGTAACGGTGGAAGTATGCACGCGCCCTTGCGTTTCGGTTGTGGGCACACGCTGCACACGATGAACGCCGGATTCATATTTAAGATGTCCATAGACACCTTTGCCCTGAATATGCAAAATTATTTCTCGGTAGCCACCAAGATCGGTAGTGCTAACACTTTCCACACTCACGCGCCACTGATTTTTTTGCGCATATGCTGT
>Ga0182012_10000166_pt1 | contig 72796 bp, 61 predicted proteins | sample 612S2SmetaG_FD_120486 | JGI IMG/M metagenome (GOLD analysis project Ga0182012, IMG submission 120486) | Permafrost microbial communities from Stordalen Mire, Sweden - 612S2S metaG | ecosystem: Environmental > Terrestrial > Soil > Wetlands > Permafrost | place: Sweden: Stordalen | collected... | reverse complement strand
GACGATTTTTCCTCGCCGCGGGGAACCCGGGATGAGTCCGCGCGTAATTCAGATGTAGGGATCGAGTTGATGGGTGAGCCGGGCGAACAAAGAGCAAATGACGCGATCTCCTGACTGTATCGTCAGCGTGGAAGGCGATACGCGCAAGCATTGCTCACTTTGCCTGGTGGCTCTAGCCTAGATCTCTTAGGGAAGTTCATTTCCCTCCCCCATGTGCCGGTGAACTGTTGCGCGGTCAAATTTGACCGCGCAATTTTTTTCGATTGTCCTCTTTTTGTTGTAAACTACTGGCGCGGGCGCGAGCGAAATAGAATGAAAACTCTGGGAGAAATTGATGATCGGCGCCGACAGCTTTAGCAGTTCATATTCCGAAGCGCGCGAAAAATTCCAGGAGGCCGTCGTCGCCGCCGGCGGCGGCGCGGAAAGCTTCAAACATCCTGGTTCCGGGCCCAGCGGCGAGGAACTTGCCACCGACGCGGCCTGGTTCGGTCCTTCGGAAGCGTCGCGGGTCCTCGTTTTGATTTCGGGCACGCATGGCGTCGAAGGTTATTGTGGTTCCGGCGCTCAGATCGACTGGTTGCGACGCGAGGAATTCAAGCTTCTTCCCGCCGATACGGGCGTGCTGATAATTCACGCCATCAATCCTCACGGGTTCGCATGGACGCGCCGGGTCAACGAAGACAACGTTGACGTCAATCGGAATTGGGTCGATTTTTCGGCGCCTTTGCCGTCAAACCCGGGATACGTCGAACTCGCGGAAATCCTTTGTCCCACGGAATGGACAGTAGAGGCGCAGGAAGCAACGGCCCGCGACATTGCGACGTGGCAAGGGTCGCGCGGGCCGCGGGGGGCGGCCGACTTTCGGCAGGCCGTGACGGGCGGCCAATATACTCATCCACTCGGATTATTCTTCGGCGGAAGCGGCCCTTCATGGTCAAGGCGCACGCAAACAGCGATCTTTCAAAAATACCTGGCGCGCGCGAAACGCGTTGGCGTCATCGATTATCACACGGGGCTGGGCCCCTGCGGTTACGCGGAACGGCTAACGGTTTTCCCGTCGGAAGGACCTGAGTTCAAGCGCGCGTCGACATGGTTCGGAACCGCGGTCACATCGACCAAGAGCGGAACCGCGGCCTCGAAGGACGTGACCGGCGACAGCATCGGCGGCTCGGCCGCGCTGCTTCCTCACGCCGAGTTTACGGGTATCGGCTTTGAAGTCGGAACCGTCCCGACGCCGCGGGTTCTGCAGGCGCTTCGCGCCGACGCCTGGCTTCATGCCCATGGCAATCCGCGGTCAGAGCAGGGACGACAGCTCAAAGCTGAAATCCGCGCCGCGTTTTATTGCGAAACCGACTGGTGGAAGGGCATGGTCGCGGGGCAATCATTGCTGTCGTGCCGACAGGCGATCGCCGGGCTCGCGCTCCAAACCGGCGTTTAAGATCACTTCGGGACGTTCATCCGCGCAGCCGATAGCCGGTCTTGAATATCCATGCGATTACGCCAAGACAGACGATCATGAAGATCGCTGTCAGGCCAAGGCTGACCGCGACGGTGACATCGGCGATTCCATAGAAGGCCCAACGAAAGCCATTGACCAGATAAACCACGGGATTGAACAGGACGATCGTTCGCCAGGGCGGCGGCAACATATCGATCGAATAGAACGTCCCGCCGAGGAAGGTGAGCGGCGAGAGGATCATCAACGGCACGACCTGCAGCTTCTCGAAGCCGTCCGCCCAAACGCCGAGAATGAAGCCGAACAGGCTGAACGTTACCGAAATCAGCACCAGGAATATGCCTGTCCAAACCGGGTGGACAATGTCGAACGGCACGAAAATTCGCGCCGTTCCAAGGATTATGACGCCAAGGATTATTGATTTGGTCGCGGCGGCGCCGACATAGCCGAGCAGCACTTCGAAAACGGATACGGGCGCGGAGAGCAGTTCGTATATCGTTCCGGTGAAGCGCGGCAGATAAATCCCGAATGACGCGTTGGAGACGCTTTCGGTGAGCAGCGTCAGCATGATCAAACCCGGGACGATGAACGCCCCGTAGGAAACGCCGTCGATCGTGGTCATGCGGCCGCCGATCGCCGAACCGAAGACGATGAAATACAGAGAGGTCGAGATTACCGGAGCGGCGATGCTTTGCAGCAGCGTTCGCCGCGAGCGGGCAAGTTCGAACATATAAATGGCGCGGACGGCGAAAAAGTTCATGATCGTTCTCCCACGAGATCGACGAAAATATCCTCCAGCGACGAACGGTTCATATTAATCGTCTTGAAGTCGACGCCCTTGGCGGCCAGCCGCTTGACCAGATCAGCGACGCCGCCGTCCTCTTCGCCCCCCTCGCCGGTGAATGTGAACGAGAGCGTCAAGCCATCCTCCGACAACGTCATGGGCCGCTCGCCGAAGTCCGACGGCGAGGTTCGCAACGGCTGTTTGAGCCCTATCGTCACCGTCGTTTGCCCCAGCTTCCGCATCAACGCTTGCTTTTCCTCCACCACCACGATCTCGCCCTTGTTGATCACCCCGATGCGGTCGGCCATTTCCTCGGCCTCTTCGATGTAGTGAGTGGTGAGGATAATGGTGACGCCCTGTTCGCGCAGGCGACGAACCATCGCCCACATGTCGCGCCTCAGTTCCACGTCAACGCCGGCGGTAGGTTCGTCGAGGAACAAAATTCGCGGTTCGTGAGCGAGCGCCTTGGCGATCAGAACGCGCCGCTTCATGCCGCCGGACAGCGCCACTATCTGGCTGTCCTTCTTGTCCCATAGCGAAAGTTCGCGCAGGATTCGTTCGATGTGCGCGGGGTTCGGAGCCTTGCCGAAAAGGCCACGGCTAAAGCTGACGGTATCCCATACTTTCGAGAACATGTCGGTCGCCAATTCTTGCGGCACGAGCCCGATCTTGGCGCGCGCGGCGCGGTAATCGCTCGCGATGTCGCTGCCGTCGGCGGTCACGGAACCGGCCGTCGGGCGCACGAGGCCGCAGATGACGCCGATCAGCGTTGTCTTTCCCGCGCCGTTCGGACCCAGCAAGGCGAAGATTTCGCCCCGGCGAATCTCGAGATTGATCGACTTCAGGGCGTGATGCCCGCTGGCGTAAATCTTGTCGAGGTTGGACACGACCACGATTGGGTCCACGGGGAAACCTTCGCGAAAGAGTTGAGTGGATCGGCCCCATCGGGATCTGGCGGCGCGAGCATATTTGAAAACTTTGCACTCGCCACGTCACTGCAATTTTTCGTACCCCTCTTTAAAGCCCTTCAGCATCAGGAGATGTCTGATGCCCTCATAAGGCGTCAGATAGATAACCAGCGTCGCGATCTTGCCGCTTTTCAACTGCTCGATGAGCTTGTCGTCGATCATCATATCGGCGAGGCAGCCCGAGGGAGCGCATCGAAAGAACGGCGCGCGACCGATGTCCGTTTGATCGATCTTCAGGCTGACGCCATTGAGCAAGAACACGCTCATTGGCGCGATAACCCGAAGCACTCCGTTTTTTGCTTCCTTCGGCTTGGCGATCATGACGCCCAGACTGACGTTGGCCGCGTCCTCGGCCTTGACCGTTTGAGTTAAAGCGCATTGCTCGGCGGTCTCGCCAGACGGTGTCTCGCAACGAAGCTCCCATGCGTCGAACTTTGTCCTGACGGGCGTCTGACCCCATGCGGCGCCGGTGAATGAACCGGTCAGAACGGCGAAAAAAACGCCGGCGGCGAGGCGACCCAAAAAACCATCTGAACAGGCGGCGTAAAATTGCATCTGAGCTTTTCCAGTCGGTGTGTTTGCTGGCGAAAGGCGCGGGGCCGCGTGTTCGCATTCGCGCGACCCCGACGCATCCTAATCGTGTTCGAATTATTCCGCGAGTTCAACCGCGTCCTCGGCACTAATTTCCAGCATCGGGGCGCGCCGAGTTTGGTCCGCGCGGGCGGGCGGCGTCTCGCCAAGGCCGCGGCGTGTGGCGCCGGAGAACCTGCGACATTTTGACCATGGCCGCGCGAGTAATCGCTCGGGGGCGAGGAATCGTTCAAGATTCGTCCGAGAGCATCTTGTCAAGCTTGGTGAATGATGTCACGGACGAACGCTCCTAGCAACGTCAGCTTGGGTTTGGTATTCCCGCGCGAATGCGGCCGGCGATCCTCGGGCGTCGCCGCGGATATAGAGCTTTCGGAGCGAGCATGATGCTCAAGCGCATGGTTATCATGTTGGTCGCGGTTGCGTTGACTTTCGGCGCGGTCTTTGGATTTCTGGCTTTCAAGGCGAGAATGATCTCGCAAATCATGGCCGCGCAATCCAATCCACCGCAGGCCGTCTCGACCGCCGTCGTGGGGTTGGCCGCGTGGCAGCCGAGGCTCGAAGCCGTCGGCAGCGCGCGCGCGGTCAATGGCGCGAACCTCAGCTCCCAGATATCGGGGATCGTCTCGGCCATCCACTTCGAATCGGGCGCCGATGTCAAACAGGGAAGCCCTTTGGTCGACCTGATCGCCGAAGACGACATCGCGCATCTGGAGGCGCTCAAGGCGACTACCGAACTCGCCAGACTAACATATGAGCGCGACCAAAGGCTGGTGAGGACAAAGGCCATCAGCGAGCAGACGGTCGATTCCGATAAATGGACGCTCAAAAACGACGAGGCGCAGGTCGCCCAGCAGCAGGCTCTGGTGGATTATAAATCGATCAAGGCGCCCTTCTCGGGGCGGCTCGGCATCCGCCAGGTGGACCTGGGGCAATTTCTCGCCGCCGGAACCACGGTTGTCACATTGCAGCAGCTCGACCCGATCTATGTCGACTTCTTCCTGCCCGAGCAGGCGCTGGCGCAGATAAAGGTCGGCCAGCATGTGGCCGCGAAGATCGACGCCTATCCCGGCCACGCTTTCGATGGCGCGATCTCGGCCATAAACTCACTGGTGGACATCGCCACGCGCAATGTCCAAATTCGGGCCACCTTCAATAATCCCGACAGTCGGCTGCTGCCGGGCATGTTCGCCACCGTCGAAATCGATGTCGGATCGGCCCAGCGGCTCGTCACGCTGCCGCAAACGGCGATCGCCTATAACTCATACGGCAATATCGTGTTTCTGGTGGAGGAAAAGGGTACGGACGCCGCCGGCAAGCCGCGACTCGTCGCGCGTCAGACCTTCGTGACCACGGGCGAGACCAGAGGCGACCAGGTTTCGATCCTTAACGGCGTGAAGGAGGGCGACACCGTTGTGACGGCGGGCCAGATGAAATTGCGCAACGACTCGCCGATCGTGGTCAACAACGCGGTGCAGCCGCTGAATGATCCCAATCCCCAGCCGGTCGACCGGTAGCAGGGACGCTAATTATGAATTTCACCGATATTTTCATCCGCCGCCCGGTGCTCGCGAGCGTGGTCAGTCTCATGATCCTGGTGCTGGGCCTGCGCGCGCTCGGCGCGCTGCCGGTTTTGCAATATCCGCGAACGCAAAACGCGGTCGTGACAGTGACGACAACATTCTATGGCGCGGACCCCGACGTTGTCGCCGGCTTCATCACCACGCCTCTGGAAAACGCCATCGCCCAGGCGAATGGCATAGATTACATGAGCTCGACGAGCCAGAGCGGCGTCAGCACGATCACGGTCTATCTGCGCTTGAATTACGAGGCTGACAAGGCGCTGACCGAGATCAACACGAAGATCAGCTCGGTTCTGAACCAACTGCCGAATGGAACGCTGCAACCGCAGCTCACCGTCAAGGTCGGCCAGACCATCGACGCGATGTACCTCGCCTTCGACAGCACCGTCCTGAGCCGCAACAAGATAACCGACTATCTGGTGCGCGTCGTGCAGCCGAAATTGCAAGCCGTGCAAGGGGTGCAAACCGCCGAGATTCTCGGCGCGCAGAATTTCGCCTTGCGCGCCTGGTTCGACCCAATGAAACTCGCCGCCTATGGATTGACCGCGGCCGACGTTTTCACGGCGCTGAGCCAGAACGACTTCATCTCCGGCCTCGGCGCGACCAAGGGCCAGATGGTGCAGGTCAATCTCACGGCCTCCACCAATCTGCACACCGCCGAGCAATTCGCCGAGCTGGTGCTCAAACAGTCGGGCGGCGCGATCGTGCGGCTCAAGGATGTCGCCAATGTCGTGCTCGGCGCCGACGATTATGAGAGCCAGGTCGGCTTCGACGGCAAACAGGCGGTCTATCTCGGCATTCAGATCGCGCCCGCCGCGAACCTGCTCGACGTGATCGCCGGCGTGCGAAAAATCTTTCCCGAAATCCAGGAGCAATTGCCGCAAGGATTGACCGGCGCCATCGTTTACGACGCCACCTCCTTCGTCAACAGCTCGATCCGCGAGGTCGTTTGGAGCCTGTTCGAGGCGCTGGCGATCGTAACGTTAGTTGTGTTCGTATTCCTGGGCTCGCTCCGCTCGGTGCTGATCCCGACCGTGGCGATCCCGCTGTCGTTGATCGGCGCCTTCACGATGATGCTGATGTTCGGCTTCTCCATAAATCTGCTCACGCTGCTCGCCCTCGTCCTGGCGATTGGCCTCGTGGTCGACGACGCGATCATAGTGGTGGAGAACGTCAACCGGCATCTTGCGGAAGGGTTGACGCCGACCGCCGCCGCGATTCAAGCCGCGCGCGAACTTGGCGGGCCAATCATCGCGATGACCATCGTGCTGATCGCGGTCTATGTGCCGATAGGGTTCCAGAGCGGACTGACCGGAGCGCTGTTCACCGAATTCGCCTTCACTCTGGTCGGCGCCGTCACTATTTCGGCCGTCGTGGCGTTGACGCTCTCGCCCATGATGAGTTCGCGCCTGCTCATCGCGCACGACCCCAAAAGCCGCGGTTGGCAGGATCGCCTGTCGGAATTCATCGACAGCGCCTTCGACAGACTGCTGCGGCTATACCAGCGCGCGCTGCACGGCAGCCTCGACACATTGCCGGTGACGACGGTGTTTTCGCTGATCGTGCTGAGCAGCATTTATTTTCTTTATGTGGAGGCCGGAAGCGAGCTCGCGCCGCAAGAGGACCAGGGCATTATCATCACCTCCGCCTCGCCGGCGCCCAATGCGACGCTGGAGCAAAAGCTCATCTACTCGAGACAAGTCTACGCGGCCTTCGCCGAACACCCGGAGACGGCCCACGTGTTCCAGCTTGACATGCCCGGTCAATCGATCGCCGGCATGGTGCTGAAGCCTTGGGATGAGCGGTCCAAAACATCCATAGAACTTCAGCCGATCGTTCAGCAGCAGGTCGCGGCGATCGCCGGCGCGCGCATCGCTGCGTTCCAGATGCCGCCGCTGCCGGGCAGTCAGGGACTTCCCGTTCAATTCGTCGTGACCTCGACCGAACCGTTCGATCGCCTGAATGTCGTCGCCCAGGAGATGTTGCAGGAAGCGAACCGGAGCGGCATGTTCATCTTTCTCGATACGGATCTCAAGATCGACAATCCGCAATCGACGGTGGAAATCGATCGCAACAAGGCGGCGCAACTGGGGTTGAAGATGAGCGACGTCGGCAGCGCGCTCACCGCGATGCTCGGCGGCGGTTACGTAAACTATTTCAGCCTCGACCAACGCTCCTACAAGGTGATACCGCAGGTCCAGCAGCGCTCGCGGCTCAACGCCCAGCAATTGCTCGACTATTACATCGCCAGCGTCAACGGCGTGCCGGTGCCGCTGTCGACCATCGCGCACATCTCCACCAAGGTGGTCCCTGAATCGCTCAACCATTTTCAGCAATTGAACAGCGCCACGCTGCAGGGCGTCGTCATGCCCGGCGTGGCGCAGGCCGACGCGCTCAACTATCTCAAAAATCTTGCCGCCAAAAAGCTGCCGCTCGGCTATTCCGTCGATTATGGCGGGTTGTCACGTCAATATGTGCAGGAATCCAGCGGCTTCGTGCTGACCTTCGGATTCGCGCTGATCGTGATCTATCTGTCCCTGGCCGCTCTGTTCGAAAGTTTTCGCGATCCGCTGATCATATTGGTGTCGGTTCCGATGTCCATCGCCGGCGCGATGATCTTCATCAGCGTGGGCGTGGGCGGCGCCACTCTCAACATTTATACGCAAGTAGGACTCGTGACGCTGATGGGGCTCATCAGCAAGCATGGCATTCTGATCGTCGAGTTCGCCAATGATCTACGGCGGCGCGGACTCTCGAAACGCGAGGCGATCGAGCAGGCGGCCGCGATTCGTCTGCGGCCGATCCTGATGACGACGGCGGCGATGGTGCTCGGCGTGATCCCGCTGATCATCGCCAGCGGCGCCGGCGCGGTGTCGAGGTTCAACATGGGCCTCGTGATCGCGAGCGGCCTATCGATCGGCACGCTGTTCACCTTGTTCGTCCTGCCCGCGGTCTATTTGCTGATCGCGACGGGGGAATCGCGCGAGAGCGCGCCAACTGATCTGGACGCTCGGATCGCGCGACGCGAGGTCGCCTAGGCGACTGAAATTCGCCGACGCTATAGCCCGCGCGACCAGGCTGGCCTCAACGGAGCCGCTTCGGGCGCGACGATGGCCGATCGCAATTCTTGCAGCAGCCGCGGCTTATCCAATCCCAGCGTTCCTTTCAGGATCAGCCAGTTCGAGGCGTGATCGCTGCGGAATACGGTGCGCTTCAGCTCCAAGTCGGAAATGAACAGCTCCATTTCCTGGAGCAAGCCCAGCACGCCAAGCGGCTCCCAGTCGGGAAAATTTCCGCGCAGTCGCGCCTCGCCTTGTGGAAAGCTCACGACAAGCGTGGCGAGAAATTCGGGTTGCGCGGCGTTGATCAGCGCCGCCGAGTTCAGCGCATGCTGTCGCGACAACGTCTGGCCGCCGAGGCCGTTGAGGATCATCACCGAGCGTTTGATCCCCGCCTCTTGCAACTTTTCGAGCGCCTCGCGCGTCGTCGCGAAAGTTTCGCCCTTATTGACCCGCGCCAGCACTTCGTCGTCGCCCGATTCCGCCCCGACATAGACAAGCGACAGACCAAGTTCCGCCAATTCCCGAAGCTCCGCCGCCGATTTCTTGCGCAAATTGCGCGGCAGGCAATAACTCGACACCCGCCGCACGCCGGGCAGATCGCGGCGGATCGCCGCAAGCACGGCCGCGAGGCGACGGGTGGAGAGCGTCATGGCGTCGCCGTCGGCCAGGAAAACACGCTTGAGGCCTACGCCAAACTGTTCGCCGCAGCGTCGGATGCTCTCGAACACCTCCTCCTCGCCACGAGGGCGGAAGCGCTTTTGTGGGGCGGTGTACATTTCGCAGAATGTGCACCCGTTCCAGGAACAGCCGTCGGTCACGGGCAGGATCAGCGAATCCGCTTCGCTCGGCGGCCGGTAGACGGGTTCGACATATCGGATGGGGGCGATGGTCATGCGCGAGCGACAGGCTTTCCAGAGCGGACGAAGGAACGACGACAGAACTTAACCCAGCGGAAGCGATAACCAAAATCCCTTGCCGCCAACTCCGAGGATGGACTCGCGCGCAATGTCGTTGGCGGGGCCGCGCCCTGTGTTAGATTGCCGAACTGGCGTTTTCTTGAACGGCGGCGGGAAAAACCTATTTTCTGACGAACAACCCGTGGAGCAACGCAATGAAGCTGGATCGTTCTCGCTCGCTCTGGCCGACCGCGGCGATCGCCGGCGCCGCGGCGCTGCTTTCACTTTACGATGCGGGTGCCCGCCATGCTTTTGCGTTCGAGGCTTGCGCCCATTGCGCCGCGGCGCCCGGCGCGATCGAGGTCAAGGACCAGACCACGGCGCCGCGCGTCGACATTCGCGAGTGGCCGACGCCGACGCGCGGCACGCATCCGCACGATCCGCTGGCGACGCCCGATGGAGCGATTTGGTACACCGGCCAGAAGGCCAATCTGCTCGGGCGGCTCGATCCCGCCACCGGGAAGGTGCGGGAATTTCCTTTAAAGGAGCCCGATTCCGGCCCGCATGGACTCGTCGCGGACAAGTCCGGAGCGATATGGTTCACGGCGCAAGCGAAGGGCTACATCGGCAAGCTCGATCCCGCGAGCGGCGAGGTGCGAGAGTATATTCCGAAAAGCGCGGGGCGCATCGATCCTCACACGCCGATCTTCGACAAGAACGGCGTGCTGTGGTTCACCGCGCAAGGCGCCAATCTGATTGGGCGCCTCGATCCGTCGAGCGGCGAGATCGCGTTGCTTTCCCCGCCGACGAAGGACTCGGCGCCTTACGGCCTCGTATTCGGCGCGGACGGCGCGCTCTATGTCGCCGAATTCGGCGCGAATAAGATCGCGCGCGTCGATCCAGCGACGCGACGCATCGAGGAGTTCGTGCTGCCGAGCGAAGACGCGCGACCGCGCCGCATCGCAGCGACGAGCGATGGCTACATCTGGTACACGGATTTCACGCGCGGCCGGCTCGGTCGGCTAGACCCGCGAAACGGCGAAGTCGTCGATTGGCTTTCGCCCGGCGGCGCGCAATCGGGCCCCTATGCGATCGCCGTGCTCGGCGACGACATTTGGTACGTGGAGACCGGCGCCGAGCAAAACATGCTCGTGCGCTTCGATGCGAAGACCAAAAGCTTCGCGCAATGGCCGATCCCATCGGGCGGCGGCGTCGTGCGCAACATGGTCGCGACGCATGCCGGCGGGCTGGCGCTCGCCTGCAGCGGCGTCGACAAAATCGCGCTGGTGACGATTTCTCCCACGGCGAAGTGAGGGGAGTGAAGGCGCGAACGCCACTGAACCAATTGCTTGTGGGCGATCGGTCCTATTCTTCGGCGCGGGTTGAAATTCGCGCTTCGCGCTCCAATTTCTCTGCTAGGTTCTGGCCAAGGCGCTCAAGCGCCCGAAGGCGCCGGAGGGGAGTTGGACAGCGGGAACCAAGCCGCGGGCAAGCGCAACTCCGCGATTTTGGCGCGACCGAGGCTCGAGGACTGAGGTTATGCTGCCCGAGATCGACAACATCGAACGCTATGCGATTTTCCTGGACCTCGACGGAACCGTCGCGGAGCTAGTCGCTCATCCCGATTCGGTTCACGTAGACCGCTCCACGCTGCGTTTGCTGGAGATGCTGTCGGAGAAGGTCGGCCGCGCGCTAGCCATCGTCTCGGGTCGCGAAATTGCTGTCGTCGATAGGCTACTACGCCCGCTCGTCTTGCCTATCGCTGGCGTGCACGGATTGGAGCGTCGCGACGCCAGAGGAATCATCCATTCGCGGGACGCGGCCGACATTTCGTCGATCATTTTCGACATTGAGAAGGCGATCGGCCATGAGGTTGGCGTGGCGATCGAACGAAAGCCCGGAGCGATAGCGTTGCATTATCGCCTGCGCCCGGAGCTTGAACGGCGTTGCCGCGACATTGTTCACGGCGTCGTCGAGAAACGTTCCGATCTGTGTCTGCTTCAAGGCAAAATGGTCTACGAGATCATGCCGCGGGGCAGCGACAAAGGCGGTGCGATCCAAGCGTTCTTATCCGAATCTCCCTTCCTCGGACGCAGACCGATTTTCGCCGGCGACGATATCACCGACGAGGCCGGGTTTTCCGTGGTGAACGCTCGGCATGGCGTTTCCATCAAGATCGGCGCCGGAGAGTCGGTCGCGCGATTTCGCGCGCACGACGTTCGTCAATTCCGCGCTTGGCTTAGCGGGCTCGTCGACAACAGTTGCGAGGAGTCCGTCAGATGAGCGACCTCGACCTTGGCGTCGTCGGCAATTGCTCTTTCGCGGCCCTGATCGACCGCGACGCACGCGTCGTCTGGTGCTGCACGCCGCGCTTCGATGGCGATCCGGTGTTTCATTGCCTGCTCGGCGCGCCGAAGGGCGCGGAGGGTGAGGGGGTTTTCGCGATCGAACTCGAAGATCATACGCAAAGCGAACAACACTACGACGGCAATACCGCGATCCTTGTGACGACTCTTCATGGCAAACAGGGTTCACTCCGAGTGACGGATTTCGTGCCGTGCTTTTGGTGGCGAGATCGGCCGTTCTATCCGCAAACGCTGGTGCGGCGACTCTCGCCAATTTCGGGCAGTCCACGCATTCGAATTCACGTGCGTCCACGCTTCGACTATGGCGCGAGCGCGCCGAGTCTGACATTTGGCGCGCATCATATCCGCTATATCGGCTCCAATACGACGTTGCGCTTGACCACCAACGCGCCCATTGACTATGTCCGCGAAGAGACGCTGTTCAATCTTAACCGGCCGCTCGACCTCATCCTCGGCGTCGATGAAACCTTGAGCGAAGGCGTCGAGCAAACCGCCCACGCGTTCGAAAACCGCACAAGAGACTATTGGCTGACGTGGGCGCATCGATTGGCTATTCCCTACGAGTGGCAGGACGCCGTCATTCGCGCCGCGATAACGCTCAAACTCTGCACTTATGAGCCGACGGGAGCGATCGTCGCCGCCCTGACGACAAGCATTCCCGAGGCTCCCCACACGCAACGCAACTGGGATTATCGGTACTGCTGGGTGCGAGACGCCTACTTTGTCGTGCGAGCGCTCAATCGTCTCGCGGCGGTGCGCAAAATGGAGAATTATTTCGGCTGGTTGATGAACGTCGTGTCTTCCGCGACGCAGGATCACCTTCAACCGGTCTATGGCGTTGGCCGCGAAGCGGTCCTCCAGGAGAAGATCGTGACGACGCTGCCAGGATATCGTGGCATGGGGCCCGTTCGAATTGGCAATCAAGCCTATGAACATCTTCAGCATGACACCTATGGCAATGTGATTCTGGGTGTCGCCCAGGCCTTTCTCGATCGCCGTCTCCTCTCGCCTCCCACGCGAACGGACTTTCTGCACCTTGAAGAAATGGGGCGCAAGGCGCTCGCGAATTACGACAAGCCGGACGCCGGCATGTGGGAACTGCGATCGCGGGCGTCCGTGCATACGACCTCGGCGGTTATGTGTTGGGCGGCGCTCGATCGCCTTTCGTTGATCGCCGACTATATCGCCGAGCCGGAACGCGCGCGGGATTGGCGGGAAAAGGCCGATCAGGTGAAGGACACCATTCTGAGCCGTGCGTGGTCGCGGCAGCGAGGCGCTTTTGTCGATTCATTCAACGGCGAGTACCTCGACGCCGGCGTATTGTTGATGGTCGAGGTCGGCTTCATCGAACCGAATGATCCGCGAATGATCTCGACCATGGAGCAGATCGAGAATGTCCTGGCGCGCGGCCCCCATATCCTGCGCTATGAAGCCCCCGACGATTTCGGGACGCCAAAGACCGCGTTCAACACCTGTTCGTTCTGGCGCATCGACGTCTTGGCGCGCATGGGGCGGACGGAGGAGGCGCGGGAATATTTCGAACAATTGCTCGCATGTCGAAACCGACTAGGGATGATGTCCGAAGACATCGACATTGAAACCGGGGAACAGTGGGGAAACTACCCGCAAACCTATTCAATGGTCGGGATCATCAATTGCGCGATGCGGCTGTCGCGCTCTTGGGAGAAGGCGATATGAAACGTCTCGTGGTCGTGTCCAACCGGGTCGTGAACCCGGAGTGCAAAGCGGCTGGCGGCCTCGCTGTTTGCATTCTCGATGGCCTGCGCGAACGCGGCGGCTTATGGTTCGGCTGGAATGGCGAAATCGTCGCCGACGAGTCGGGCGTCGCGGTGGCGTGCACACGATACGACAAGGTGACCATCGTCACCATGCCGCTCACCGAGCGTGACTATCAGGAATATTACCTTGGGTTCTGCAATGCGGCGTTGTGGCCGGTTCTCCATTACCGATTGGATCTCGCCCGCTTCACGCAAGAGAGCAGCGAAGCCTATCGACGCGTGAACAATCATTTCGCGGAGACGCTCGCGCCCTTGTTGATGACAGGAGATCTTGTCTGGGCGCACGACTATCACCTCATCCCTCTGGCGGAGGGATTGCGGGCGCGCGGCGTTCGCAATCGACTGGGGTTCTTCCTCCACGTTCCGTTCCCGCCGCCCGATGTGCTGTTCGCGATGCCGGAGCATGAGTGGATCATGAACGCATTCGTGCAATATGACGTATTGGGTTTTCAAACGAAATTGGACCAGGCGAATTTCACTCGCTTCGCATGCGAGCACATGGGCGGCGAGATGGTTTCGGACGAGCTGCTGCGCATTGGCGAAAATGTCGTATCCGTTTCCACGATTCCGGTGGGCATCAACGTCGAATCCTTCGCCGCGGCGGCGAGACGTCCAGAAGCCGAAGAGCGCATACAGTGGCTGCACCGGCGCGGCGAGCCGCGGGTGAATATCATTGGGGTCGACCGCCTGGATTACACGAAGGGGCTGCCGGACAGATTCCGTTCATTCAAGCGTTGGCTCGAACTCTATCCGCGAAATTGCAAGGCGGCGACCTTGATGCAGATCGCCCCGCCAACGCGCGAGGAGGTGAAGGCCTACGCCGACATTCGGCATGAACTCGAAGCGCTGTCCGGCGAGATCAATGGGCAGTTCGGCGACTTCGACTGGACGCCCGTGCGTTATATCCACCGAAACGTTCCGCGCGACATTCTGGCGGCGTTGTACCGGGGCAGTCAAATCGGTCTCGTCACGCCATTGCGCGACGGCATGAATCTCGTCGCCAAGGAATATGTGGCGGCCCAGGACGACGACAACCCGGGCGTTCTGGTGCTGTCGCGATTTGCCGGCGCGGCCGAGGATCTTCAGGAGGCGCTGATCGTCAATCCCTACGACGCCGACGATGTCGCGCAAGCGATACAGCGCGCGATCTCCATGCCGCGCGAAGAGCGCATCGAGCGTCACGCCGCGCTGCTCGCCAGAGTGCGAGAGCATGACGCACGCAATTGGATGTGCAAATTTTTGCAGGCGCTGGACGCGCCCTCGATCCCGCTCGCCGCGTGACCGGTGGATCGTCTCTTCAAAGGTCGCGGGAACTCTAGTCCACGAGCGTCAGCGGCCGGCAAACGGCTTCGAGCGACTTGCGCTCGGCCGCGATGCCCCATGCCCATTCGATCGCGGCGGCGCCGATCATCAGCATGGCCGCCAGTGCGTAGCCGCTGAAAACCAGGGCGCGCGATCCTGTTCCGATGAGAGTCCCAAACAACCACGGACTGAAAACGCCGCCGACGCCGGTTCCCACCGCGAAGAAAGCGGCGATGGCCATGGCGCGGATTTCCACCGGAAACATTTCGCTCACGGTGAGATAAGCGGAGCTGGCGGCCGCGGACGCGAAGAAGAACACGATCGACCAGCCCGCCGTTTGCTCGGTCGCCGAGATTTGTCCTCGCTCGAAAAGATAGCCGACCGCCACGAGCAAGACTCCCGAAATGGCGTAGGTGGCGCTGATCATGATCCTGCGCCCAATCGTATCGAACAGTCGACCAAGCAACACGGGCCCAAGGAAATTGCCACCCGCCAGCGCAAGCAAATACCAGCCGACCGAGTTGGCGCCCACGCCATAAAATTCCGTCAGTATTAACGCATAGGTGAAGAACACCGCGTTATAGAGCATGGCTTGCGAAGCCATGAGGCTCAAGCCGACGACCGTGCGGCGCGGATAGGTGCGAAGCATCGCGCCGGCGAATTCCGCGAAGGGCGTACGAGCGCGGGCGCGCAATTTCACGCTCGGAAACGGGCCTTTCGCAAGAACGTAACCGGCGCGCGCGAACCGATCCTCGATCGAGCGCATAATGGCGTCCGCCTCTTCCTGGCGGCCGTGCGTAATCAGCCAGCGCGGACTTTCGGGAATCCAGGTGCGCAACACGAAAATCACGAGGCCGATCGTCGCGCCGATAAAAAACGCCAGACGCCATCCGATCGCTGGATTGAAAAGCGCGGGATCGAGAAGAACGAGCGAGCCCGCCGCCCCCAACGCCGCGCCGATCCAGTAGCTGCCGTTGATCACGAGTTCGGTCCAGCCGCGCACGCGAGCGGGGATCAGTTCTTGAATCGTCGAATTGACCGCCGCGTATTCTCCGCCAATGCCCGCGCCCACCAGCAGGCGACAGGTCGCGAAACTCCAAAAATCCCACGAAAACGCCGTCGCGGCCGTGGCGGCGAGATAGACCGCGAGCGTGATGAAGAACAGCTTCTTGCGTCCGAGGCGATCGGTCAGCCAGCCAAAAAACAGCGCCCCCGCGACGGCCCCCGCGAGATAGGCGCTGCTCGCGGAGCCGATTTCGGCGTCGCTCAACCCAAGCGCGGAGTCTTCCTTTAGCGTCGCCGCCACCGCGCCCGCCATCGTGACCTCGAGCCCGTCCAATATCCAGGTGACGCCGAGCGCGACAACGACAAGCGTCTGAAAACGGCCCCAGGGCAAGGCGTCGAGGCGCGCCGGTATGTTGGTTTCGACGACGTTCTCGGGTGTTGCGTCCATCCGTTCACGCCGCCTTTTATTCTTGCGGCGCCTGTCGGACCCGCGCCAAGCCGCTTTTCCTAATCTGGAGCGCGTCTCACGCGTGTCGAGCTTCGCCGCCCGGCCCGCAGCCCGAGCCTACCATGTCGAGGGCGATGGAGAGCAGCGCCTTGGCGTCGTCGGGTTTCACATAGACCCTGTCGGCTCCCGCGCGCATCGCCTCCTCATGGATGGACTTCGCCGTCGTGGTCGTCAGCACGAACACCGGGAGATCCTTTAGGACCAGGGATTGCCGTAATGTCATGAGAAATTTTATCCCGTCCAGCTTGGGCATGTTGAGATCGAGAACCAAGATGTCCGGAAGATTCTCCGTGAGATCCTGCCGTGAAACGAGGTAAAGCGCCTCGAGCCCATTCTCGATATGCTCAGTTTTAATGTCACGGCAAAGGATACGCCGCGCATCGTCAAAGGCGCGATTCAAAAGGAATACGTCATCTTGATCGTCTTCTATGATCAAGACGCTGCATGTCGGGTTCGAAGCGTCGACTGAGGACAACTGAACACCATATTGCAAGAGGGGTAAGCGCCGCCTGCCGCGCGCCTGAAAAGGCGTTGCATTTGTAATTATGGCGTGCGCGAAATGGACTGGCAAGGGGCGCTTCAATGGAGCTTGAAAGCGTGGAGGACGATCTTTTTCGCCTGGCGGTGGAATCTTCGCCCGCGGCGATGATCGTCACCGGCCAAGATGGAGCCATTCAGTTCGCCAACGCGGAAACCTCGCGAATGTTTGGCTACCAACCGCGGGAACTGATCGGACAAAGCATAGACATTCTGGTTCCGACGTGGTTAAGGCCAGCGCACCTATCCTTGCGGCAACGGTTTTTGGCGAATCCAAGCAAAAGACCCATGGGGATCGGCCGCGACCTCAAGGCGACCCGCCGCGACGGCAGCGAATTTCCGGTCGAAATCGGCCTCACGCCCATCAAGACGCTGAAGGGCATTCTCGTGCTGGCGACCGTGCTCGACATCTCCGCGCGGCGGGAGGCGGATCTGACCTTGGCGCAACGCGCCTTTGAACTCGAGGGCGCCAACGAGCGCCTGGCTCAATTCGCGTTCATCGCTTCCCATGATCTGCAAGAGCCCTTGCGCAAGATCGCGGCCTTTTCGGATCTCATGGAGCGGGCGATCGAATCCTCGAACAAATCCGAGATGGCGCATGCGAACCAGGTCATCAGCAAATCCGCTTTACGCGCCCGATCGCTTGTCGACGATCTGCTCACCTATTCGAAGACGATCAACGACGAGCAACAATTGCAAGAAGTCGATCTGCGAGACGAGCTTGAGTCCGCGCTGGGCGATTTGTCGCAACTCGTGAGCGAAACCAGCGCCGAGATTCAAATTGAAGTTCCTCACCTACCGTTCACGGCGGACCGCGGGCAATTCGCTCGCCTGATAACCAATGTCGTTTCCAACGCGATCAAATATCGCAAACCGAACGAAACCGCGAAGGTTCGCATCAAGTCCACCGATATCGACGGCGGCGGCGTGCTGCTCGAAATCACGGACAACGGAATTGGATTCGACGAGAAATATGCGCGGACGATTTTCGAACCCTTCAAGAGGCTGCATTCGCAAACTCAATACCCCGGCACCGGCATCGGACTGGCGATCTGCAAATCGATCGCCGACCGGCATGGCTGGCGGCTTGCTATAAAGTCGGCGCCCGGCAAGGGGACGACGTTTTTCGTCACGATTCAATCTTCGCCGCGCAAGGCGCGCTCTGCGCCTTCGGATGCCGATGATGTGAGCAAATAATCATTTGTCGCCTTCCTGGCCTTTCGATGAAACATCATCGCGCGCGGATTGCTCGTGCGCGGACCGCAGCAAATCCGCCATGACTTTTCGCAAGCCGTGAATCTGATCGAGAAGGTTCAGGATTACGCCGACGCCCTCGTCATTAACTCGCATGTCATGTTTTAGATCCCGGATGAGCTTCGCGCGCGCGAGGTCCATCTCGGTAAACACCAACTCGTTGGCCGCTCGACTGGGAAGCAGCCATTCCTCTTCGATCCACACTTCCAGCGTTTCGCGATCGAGCCGCGCGCGTTCAAGAAATTCCAGCTTGGTGATGATCATGACTGCATGTCCCGGCGCGGGTCGTAGCTCTTTCCTGGCGTCCAGTTGGAGAGAAAAGCCTCCAATTCAGGATTGGGTTCTGGCGGCAACATTACCCTGAGCGTGACGAATTCGTCGCCATGGCCATCGCGCCGCGGAACGCCTCTTCCCTTCAAGCGCAGGACTTTACCAGTATTCGATCCCTTCGGCACCGTCAGGACGACGGGCCCCCTTGGCGTGGGCGCTCTGATTTCCGCCCCGAGGACGGCTTCCGTCAGCGTGATCGGCAGGTCGAGATGAATGTCGTCGCCTTGCCGGGAAAAGAACTTGTGAGGATTGATCGAAATCTCCACCAGCGCATCCCCGGCTTCGCCCTCGCCGAGCGAGGGAGCCCCCTTCCCGCGCAGGCGCAGAACCTGTCCCTCCTGAATTCCAGGCGGGATCGTCACGTGAAGGGTCCCTCCCTTCGGCAAGGTGAGCACCTTGGTCGCCCCGTTGACCGCGTCGAGAAAATCGATCGAAAAATGATAATGCAAGTCTGGCCCGCGCGCATTTCGCGCTTCCCGCGCCCTCCGCCGCAACAACTCAGCGAAGATGTCGTCCGTTTCGGCGAAATCCGCGTAGCCCGCACGGTTTTCGTAGGGGTGGCCGGCGTCGGCTTCGGCCGCGTAATCCTTGTAATATTTTTCGCGCGGCCGTTCGGCGCCTGACGCGTCGATCTCTCCGCTGTCGAAGCGTTGACGCTTTTCCGAATCGGAAAGCAGATCATAGGCGGCCGAAACCTCCTTGAAGCGGTCCTCCGAATGCTTGCTTCCGGGGTTGAGGTCCGGGTGCAACTTCTTGGCCAGGCGGAGGTACGCCTTGCGTATCTCCTCGGGCGAAGCGGTTTGGGCGACGCCGAGAATTTCGTATGGATCTTTCATTGGCCCCCCGCGGAAACTGACATCGATCGCTTTCGCCCAAGCGCGCGCGAAGCGTAGCCGATTTTTCGCCTCGGCAGAAGAAAGACGCGCGGCGTCCATGTCTGCAAGCAGCGCGCGGCGACCATGCCGGGTCGTTTTTAACCTTGACGCGGTTCTCTCTCGTGCCGCAAAGGAAACGGCGCGTTCGAGGAGGTGGGACAATGCCGCTGAGCTTCATCCAACGCTATCGAATGCAGCTCGGATTTTGCTTGCGGGTGACGGTCGCGGCCCTGTCGGCCCTTACGCTGGGGCGGCTTTTGGGATTCCCCATGGTCCTCTGGGCCGTGTTGACCGCCGTCATCCTCACGCAAATGAGCGTCGGCAAATCCGTGAAGGCCACGATCGATTATTCCCTGGGCACTCTGGGGGGCGCGATTTACGCTGGATTAATCGCCGTGTTTGTTTCTCATCTAAGCGACGCCGCGTTTGCCGCGGTCCTGGCGATCGCCATAACTCCGCTCGCTCTGCTCGCCGCGATGAGCCCCAGATTCGCCGCGGCTCCGTCCACCGCCGTGATCGTCGTTCTGGCCCCAACTCTCACACATGCGACGTCTCTCGCGTCCGCCGCGGATCGCGTCCTCGAAGTGGCGCTGGGAGGTTCGGTCGCCCTGGCGGTCTCTCTTCTGGTGTTTCCGACGCGCGCCCGCAAGCTGGTGAAAGACCGCGCCGCCGACATGCTCGAACTTATCGCGGATATTCTTCCGGATCTGTTCCTGGGTTTCACGCAAAAATCCGACGAGGACGCCATCAGGGCCCTGCAGCGTAGCGTCGGCGCGGCCTTCTCCAAATTGGACTCGATTCGCGCGGAAGCCCGGCACGAACAAATGACGTTGCTCGCCGCCGAGCCGGATTTCGATCCGCTCCGCCACTCCCTGCTCCGATTGCGCCATGACCTCGTCATGATCGGGCGGGCCGCGACGGCGCCTCTCCCGGAGGCATTGCAAGGACGGGTGGGACCGCTGCTCGCGCGCGTCGCCAATGCCGCCGTCGAGCATCTGCGCAAGTGCGCGACGGCGCTCAGGACAGGCGGCGCCCCTCCCGCTCTCGAAAAATTGGACGAGGCGTTCGATGCGTTCGCGGGCGAAATCGCGATGCTTCGCCGGGACGGCCTGCTGCGAGAGCTCTCCGTCGAGGCGGTGGAGTATGTTTTCGCGCTGAGTTTCGCGTTGGAGCAATGGCGGCGGGATCTGCAAGATGTCGCGCGCCGCGTAAGCGAACAGGCCGACCGGCCAATGCGCCACGAAAACAACGACAAGAGCTGACGCGTTCAGCCTCGCCAAAGGCGTCGATCCACCCCCCTAATCGAAGCGCTCCACGCCGCTATATACAGCATATAGAGCAGCGCTAGATAGAGTATATAGAGCAGCGCTAGCGGCGCATGCCGGACGTCCCGCGATGGGCGGGTCGAGCGAAAGCGGACAATAGGAGAAATTTGATGACCTTTGACAATCCAAATCTCAGCGATATGCAGCGCGCCGTGAGGGACGCTTTTGGCGCCCATTGGCGATTGATGATGTTCCAGGGCGTGATCATGATCATTCTCGGCGTCCTTGCCGTCGCCGCGCCGGTAATCGCGACGATCGCCATCGACATCTGGGTCGGTTGGCTGTTTCTGTTCAGCGGCGTCATCGGCCTCATCGCGCTATTCTCGTCCCATCACATCCCCGCCTTCCTGTGGAGCCTGATCACGGCGGCGCTGTCGATCGCTCTCGGGATCCTGTTGATCTGGAAGCCTGTTGAAGGCGCGTTGTCGCTCACATTCCTCTTGACCGCGTTCTTTCTCGTCGAGGGCGTTTTCCAGATCGCCACGTCGCTCGTCTATCGCGATTCCCTGCCGGGCACATGGGGCTGGATGCTGGCGAGCGGCGTCTCGGATCTGTTGTTGGTCGCGATCATCGTTCTTGGTTGGCCGGCGACTGGCGTCTGGGTTCTGGGTCTTCTCGTCGGCATCAACTTGTTCATGTCGGGCTGGGCGATCGTGATGATGGCCTTCGCCGGGCGCCAAGCGACCAAGACGGGGCCGGACTCCACGCTGGCGCACCAACAATAGGCGCGCGACCCGATCGTTCTCGGCGGGCGCCCGCACCCGCCAAATATGCCCGGTCGCTTCGCGGCGCGAAATTGCCCCAAGCCCTTCTCCGTACCTCTCCCCGCTGGCGGCGAGAGTCACGGCGAGGGGCTTGGCGCATTGGATCTGAAACGAGCCGATCACGCGCGAACCGTATCACGGCCCCCAGCCGGAGATGTCGGACTTCGCGAAGCGCGCGCGATCGCGGCGTTCAGTTCGCCGCCATAAATGAATATCCCCGCGGAAAAATACAAAAAGACCAGCGCGATCATCGCCGAGGAAAGCCCCGCGTAAGTCAGCGCGTAACGATCCGCGAAAGCCGCGAGGTAACGCCCGAAGGCGGCGCCGGCGACGAGCCACAACGCGAGCGTTACGAGAACCCCAGGCACGATCTCGGCGAATCTACGGCGGCCGGCGGGCAGCCAATAGTGAACAATGAAAAGCGTCGTCGCGAGAACGACAGTGGCGATGGCGAATCGCGCGACGGTCACGATCAACGTGAATGGTTCCAGCCAGGCCAAATATCGCGTGGCGGCCTCGATGATCAGCGGGCCGAAAACGACGAGAACCGAGAGCGCCAGCAATGCGATCGCACTGCCGATGACATAAAGGACCGATTCCAGTCGAAGGACCCACCAAACGCGCGTCTCGCCGACGCCGTAGGCCCGATTGAGGCCGATACGAAGACTTTCGATGCCGCTCGACGCAAAATAAAGAGTGAGGACCATGCCGACCGTCAGCACTCCCCCTTGCGTGCTCGTCGCGACCCTTTGAAGATCGTTCGCGATCGGAGTCGCGACTTCCTCGGGCCACACGTCGAGCAAAATGCGTCTGGCTTCGTCGGCAAGCTCCTTGGAGCCAAAGAGACCGGCAAGCGCGGTCACGACGATCAAGAAAGGGAACAGCGACATCAGCGTCGACAGAGCAATGTGGCTGGCGATCGCCCAGCCGTCGCCTTCGTTGAAATGAAGAAAAGCGTCGAGCGGGGTGCGAAATACGTAGGGCAAACGCTCCGCCCACGGCGCCAAAGGCCCGAGAGCGCGTCGAAACACCGGATCGTTGTAGTTCCTAAAAATTGACGCCTCCTCGAGTTGACGCCTTCCAGGGCGCGGGCTTCGCCAGGCGATGCTCCATATCTAGCTCGCGACGATCGGACATCCGCGGTTCACACGCTGCTCGGCGATAATATAGGCGCGCTTTCGCGCGATGCGTCGCCTTTGAACCTGTCGCCCTCGGCGCCTGCGTCTCCCGTCTTGCGCGCCGCCGTCTTGCCGCGATCTTCGGGTTCCGAAGGCTCCGCCGTGATCGCGAGAATCCTTTCGACCGCGGCGTGAAGCGTGGTTTTGATCAGATCGAGTTTCACCAATGCCTGAACAACTTCCTCGTCTTCAACCGCGCTCGTTTCGCCCAGCAGCGCGATAAGGATGATCGCCGCCGGGGCCTTTCGGCGTAAACGGCGAACGGCGAAGTGTATTTGCGCGGCGCTGGGAGTCTCCATATAGCAAAGGCAGATCAATGTGACATCCTTGACATCCAGGGCGGCGACGCGCGCCTTCGACCACGCGCCGGCTTCCTCGGCGCGAGCGTCGACTCCCCTTCGTTCGAGGAGTTGCGCGAGGATCATGGCCAGGGCCTCGTCGATAAGGCCGAGACCTGGAATGCACAACACCTGCTTGCCGGTTTGCCGCCGCCCCGCCAATTCGCGCGCCGTTTCGGGAAGAGTTTCCCGCGCCGCGTCGGTTTGCGCAAGCGGCGCGCGCGCCTCCGCCTCGGCGACTGCTAGCTCGGGAGGGTCTTTGTGATCGCTGAGATCGTCGGCGATATCGGCGACCGCGTCGCGAATGAGCGCCATCCGTTCCGGGTCGAGCAAACCGCGCTCCGCGTCGGCCGCGGCAAGCTTGAGGCCTTCAAGCAGAACCTCCTCGTAATACGCGAGCAGCGGCTTCTCCCTCAAAAACATTCGCGCCTGCTCGCTCGCCTCGATCGGATCTCTGGCCAACATCCGTTGATAGACGAGCTCAGCCGGCATGAGCGCCGGTTGGTCGCCGAGTATCACGGTCAAGAACGCCAGCCGGTCCACATGCCGGCCAAGCACCACCAGGCAAACGGTCATCGGCGTCGCCAGGATTAACCCGACCGGTCCCCAGAGCCACGTCCAGAACGTGGCGGAGGTGATGACGGCGATCGGTGAAAGCCCCGAGCTATGTCCATAGGCCAAGGGCTCGATGATCTGCCCGGCCACGGTTTCCGCGATCGCGAACAACACCGCCGTCCATAGCACCATGGCCCAGCCCGTCCCGGCCGCCGCCGCGAGGACAATGGGAAAGATCGCCGAGATGAGGGGGCCGATGTAAGGCACGAAACGGAAAATCATCGCCAGCATTCCCCACAACGGAGCGCTGGGAACGCCGATGATCCACAACCCCGCGCCCACTACGAGCCCAAAACCAGAGTTGAGCGCCACTTGAGTGAGGAAAAGCCGGCTGAGCCGCTGGGCCGCGTCGTCAAACGCCGCGGTCGTGCGCGGTATGTCCCTTGATCCGGCGAGCCGGACCAGCCGGTTCCTCAAATCCTGCCTTTGAGCGAGAACGAAAATTACAAAGATCACGACAATCGCGCTGGTGGTGAGAGGAGCGACCACCGACGTGACGATGGCCCTAAGCGTCTGCAGAGCGCTGGAGCTGGGTTGCGCTATTTCCACCTGAATGACGTCGCTGGAAGGTTCGCCCCCGGGCGTCGGAGTAGCGCGCGCCGGAGCGCCGCGTTTCGGCATATTGAGGTCGCTGTTTAGCTCTTGCAGCACCTCGGACGCCCGTTGGAGCGTGCCGGTCACGGCCGTCGCGCCGCGTAGACTTTGAATCTTTTCGTGCAGCGTCAATTGATAACGCGGCAGGTCCCTCGCCAGTTCGTTGAGCTCCCCCACCATCAGCCCACCCAGGCTGAAGATCCCCGCGAATGCGACGACCACCACGACGATGACGGCGAGAACCCGCGGCACGCGCCAGCCTTGGAGTAGCCGGACCGGGGGGGCAAGCAAGAAGCTCATGAGCACCGCGAGCGCGATTGGCACCAAGACCTCGCGGCCAAAATAGAGGCACGCAATGATTACGCAGCCAAAGACGATGCCCGTGAGCGCCGATCCTTGAATATTCTGCCCGTTTAGGCGCGAAGAGTTGACGGTGACCATTTCGGGGAGATGGTGCGAAACAGCGATGGAGGCAAGGCCGGCCGAAGAACCTCCGGCAAAGTCAGCGAACTCCTCTTTGGGGCGCGCCGGTCGACGCGGGCCTTGCTGGGGTGCTTTGACGCGCTAATTCTCCATTATCCGAGCGGCGCGGTTAACTATCCTCGACTAACTATTCTCGACGCGCTTAAATTCGTGTCATTTTTCGGCGCGGGTGGCGCCAGGTTCGACGTCCCCCGCGTCGTCATGTTGGAGATGTCCATGTCCAAGAATTCTGAAGGCGACGTCGCCGCGGATTTGGCCGCCATCCGGGAGGATGTCGCGCGTTTGGCCGAAACGATTAGCAAACTGGTGCAACGTGAGACGCACGCCGCCGGCGTTGGCGTCTCCGAGGCCGTCGGAGACGCCAAAGACAAGGTTGCGGATACGGTCGCCGAGGCGCGCAGTTTCTCTCGCGCGGCGAGTGGCGAAATCGAGGCCAGCATCGAGCGCAATCCGTTGACGGCGGTGTTGATCGCTTTCGGCGTGGGAATGTGGCTCGGTCTGATGAGCCGATCGCGTGGCTGATCGCGCATGATACGCTGGCTGACAGGCCTTTTGGGCGGCGCGGCGGAACGGCGCCTGGGCGATTTCCTTCTCGGCGTCGCCGCCGCGGGGGCGGTGGCGCTGTCCGCCGCCATCAGCCTGGGGTTTGGCGCTTTCGCCGTCTATGCCTATCTCCAGGCGTCGCAAGGGCGCGTCGTCGCCGCGCTGATCGTCTGCGCGGCCTTTGGGGCGACCGCGATCACGATCTGGGCTGTCGCGATGGCGCGTCGGCGCGCCCGCCGGTCGCGCCTCGCCGCGATGGCGTCCGCGTCGGCGTCCGTCGAGGATCTCAATTCAATTCTACGGCATTTGGTCACGGCTGGCGCCCAACAGGACCAACTGGCCGCGGCGATGCGGCTGGGACGCGAGCTTTCGCCGATGCAGCTTTTCGCGCTGGCGCTCGTTGGAGGATTCATCGCGGGAAGAAAACTCGCGAAGTGAGTCGATTCCGGATTGAAGCGACCCTGGCGAACCAGGCTGCTAAATCGGACCGCGAACAGAGCGCTGCGTTGCTCGGCGGCGCGCGAATGGCCCCCTCCGATGCGCGTTTTTGCGCGGGCGCCAGCGAGGCGACGCGAACTGCCATCACTAATGCCGCGCCTTTGTCTTCGTGCCTGCTTCCGTCGGCGGAAGTGCGTAGGTAAAAGTACCGAATTGATAATTTCCCGTCATTAGATGCTCAATGCCAATCCGCCGCGGCTCCAGACCCTCTGGCGCAAGGTTGGCGGGACCGCCTATAGGCGCGCTGATGTCTGATACTCTGATTACTGACGCTTGGCAGGCAGCTCATCGCCGCATGGATCGTGTTCTCAAACTTTTTTTTATTATCGACGTGTTCGGGATTTTCATTGGCGTCATCTATCACGATGCGTGGCTTACCATCGTATGCTTAGTCGCATCGTTGAGCGCCGGTATGACTGCGATGTCGGAGCGCGAGAGCTTTTTCGTGGTCAATACGACTGAAGACGAAGAGTTCACCAATGAGAAAGAGCTTATCGAGGCCTATGTGTTCGCGCGCAAATTCGCCGAGGCCAGCAATCTGCTCGCGGCCACTATGTTCGCGGTCGGGCTCGTCATTGGAGCTCCTTTGTTGAGCAATCTACTCGTCGCTCTTTCAGCATGGTTCGCAGGTCTATTCGGACTGCCGCTGCTATACGCCGCAAGAAATAATAAAGCGCGCGACGCCGAGGGCTTTACCGCGAGCGGCGATGATCTCGCGACGCCGACAGGGTTCGCTGTTTAAGCGCCCGGAGCGATTTCAAGCGCTCAATTCCGCGAGCACTCCATTCCTTGACCAATCCATGCGCGGCGATGTCATCAACGGCCGATCTGATCCGAGGAGTGAAGCGCCTCGCGCCGCTCTGGCGCCATGGCCTCGAGCGCGCATTCCTCCAGATTAGCGACATCCTCCACCAACCAAACTTTACGCATCTGGCTTCGCGATCCAACTCGCCGGTGCGAATACGCGCGACTTTCTTTATGTCCTGAATGAAAACCTTGCCGTCCCCAAGCTGCCCCGTTCGAGCCTCCTTCAAGATCGTCTCGAACACCTTCTCCGCATGGTCGGCGACGACGAGCACTTCGACCTTGAGTTTGGGAATGAACTTCACTTCATATTCCGGGCCGCGATATACCGCGCCTTGTCCTCTCTGTCGTCCATAACCCTGCACTTGGGTGACGGTGACGCCGGAGACGCCGATCGCATTCAGCGCGTCCCTCACTTCGTTGAGTCTGAACGGCTTGATGATCGCGGTGACTTGTTTCATTTGAGTCTCGCTTGCTCGTTTCCTTGGGTTTCACATCCCGCCATCGCCCCGCTACGGGTCGATAAGGCCCTGAATCGTCGCCCTCACGGCCGCCTCGATACGGGTCTTGACGCCCAGCTTGATTTGGGCGTTGTCGAGATGAAACTCCACGGTTCTCTTCGTGATGTTCATTATGTGGCCGATTTCCTCTCGCGTCTTGCCGCGCGCGGCCCAGGTCAGCGCCTCTTTCTCCCGATCGCTCAGCGCGCCGCTCGTCGAGCCCGGGAACAATGGCGCCGCGCCTCTCAGGCGCGCGGCGATGATCGTTTGCAAAATCTCGAAGTCGACTGGCTTTCTTACATAATCGTCGGCGCCAAGCATTCTACCGGCGATCTCGTCTTCCCGATCGCCGAGGCCGGTCAGGAAGATGAATGGAATCGGCGAGTCCGGCGCCAGTTCCTTGAACTTTTCCAATACTTCGAACCCCGACATGCCCGGCATGTTGATGTCGGAAAGCACCAAATCCACGCTTGAGTTCAACAGCAACGAAAGCCCTTCCTCGCCGTCATGGGCGAGGACGACCGAAAAGCCCCGCTCCTTCAATTCTTCCCCGATGAGCGAGGAACATTCCGGATCGTCTTCGATGCAGAGGATCGTCCACAATCGCCCCGGCGCGCTTGCCCGATTCCCGCTTTCGGGCGCGGAGGAATCCGCGACCGGGATGGGCTCGGCTCCCAAAGGGGGCGGCGCGGGCTTTCGCGCCGCGTCGCTCACCGGCCGCCACTGAAAAAAGTCAGGCGCGGAAATCATGGCGCCGACGCGCCTTCCGGCGCGGGAGCAGCAGGCGTCGTCGGATGTTCTTCATGGTGATCGTCGCCGCCAAGGAACATCATTCGAAGCGCCGGCACGACGAGCAGGAGCATGACCGGTCCGATCAACATGCCGCCGACGACGACGGTCGCGAGAGGCCGCTGCACCTGGCTGCCGATGCCCGTCGAAATCGCGGCGGGGAACAGGCCAATACAGGCGGACAGCGCGGTCATCAACATCGGCCGCATTCTTTGTTCGGCGGCGTGATACATGGCTTCGAGAACGCCCATGCCGCCCCTTGGCGCCTGATTATAGTAGGTGATCATCAAAATCCCGTCCATGACCGACACGCCGAACAGCGAGATGAAGCCGATGGCGGCAGATATGCTGAAGTCGAGGCCGGTAAAATACAAGGCGAGAATGCCGCCGGCGACCGCGAAGGGAATGCCGGTCAAGGCCAAAAGACTGTCGCGAAGCGAGTTGAACAGGCTGTAGAGCAGCACCACAAGGGGCTTGGGGCATTTCGCGCCGCGAAGCGATCGCCAGCTATTGCGAACAAAACGAGAAATGTGGTTCACTGGAGCGCCCTGCCCCATCCACCGATTCGCAAGCGACGCCTTTGGCCTATCTGGAGAAACTCAATCCCGAGCAGCGACGGGCCGTCGAACATGGCGCGCGGGAGAAAGAGCGCGCGCCGGCGGCTCCGCTTCTCGTCATCGCCGGCGCCGGGTCCGGCAAGACGAACACGCTCGCCCATTGCGTCGCGCATTTGATCGTCAACGGGGCCGACCCCCGCCGTATCCTGCTGATGACCTTCTCCCGCCGGGCGGCGGCCGAGATGACGCGCCGCGTCGAACGCATTTGCGCGCAGGCGATGGGAGCGAGCGCCGGCCCCATGACCGACGCGCTCGCATGGGCCGGCACGTTCCACGGGATTGGCGCGCGCATCTTGCGCGACTACGCCGAGCAGATCGGGCTCGATCCGAATTTCACGATCCATGACCGGGAAGATTCCGCCGATCTGATGAACCTCGCCCGTCATGAACTTGGCTTCTCCAAGACGGCGAGCCGGTTCCCGACCAAGGGAACCTGCCTCGCCATTTATTCCCGCGCCGTCAACGCGGAACTGCCGCTCGACGAGGTGCTGCGAGACGCGTTTCCCTGGTGCGCGGGATGGCGGGCGCAGCTGCGCGATTTGTTCGCGGCTTACGTCGAGGCCAAGCAGGCGCAAAACGTTCTCGATTACGACGACCTTCTGCTCTACTGGGCCCAGACCGTCGCCGAGCCGGCGCTGGCGGACGACATCGGCGGCAGGTTCGACCATGTTCTGGTCGACGAATATCAGGACACCAACCGCCTGCAATCCTCGATCCTGCTGGCGTTAAAGCCCGGCGGGCGCGGTCTCACGGTTGTCGGCGACGACGCCCAGTCGATTTATTCCTTCCGCGCGGCGACCGTCCGCAACATCCTCGATTTCCCCAACGCCTTCAGCCCCGCCGCCGACATCATCACGCTCGAACGCAACTATCGCTCGACGCAGCCGATCCTGGCCGCGGCCAATGGGGTGATCGAACTCGCCCGCGAGCGTTTCACCAAGAATCTTTGGACCGAGCGCCAATCGGCGGAGCTTCCGCGAATCGTCAGCGTGCGCGACGAGGCCGATCAGGCCCGCTACATCGCCCTGCGCGTGCTGGAAAACCGGGAAACCGGCGCGAGCCTCAAACAGCAGGCGGTGCTGTTTCGCGCGTCGCATCACAGCGGCCCGCTCGAATTGGAGCTGACCCGCCGCAACATTCCTTTCGTGAAATTCGGCGGGCTGAAATTTCTCGACAGCGCCCACGTCAAGGACATGCTGGCGGTGCTGCGCTTCGCCCAAAATCCGCGCGACCGGGTGGCGGGCTTTCGCATCATGCAGCTCATGCCTGGCGTCGGGCCGTCGACGGCGCGGCGCGCGCTCGACCTGATGGCCGAGCGACCCGATCCGATATCGGCTCTTTCGGAGATTCCGGCGCCGCCGCGCTCGGGCGACGACTGGACCGGCTTCGTCGCGACGCTACAACATCTTCGCTCGGGCAAGGCGGGCTGGCCCGCCGAGATCGCCTGCGCGCGGCGCTGGTACGAGCCGCGGCTGGAAAACATTCACGACGACGCCGCCGCGCGCCTCGCCGACCTGCTGCAACTCGAACAGATCGCGGCGGGCTATCCCTCGCGCGAGCGCTTCCTCACCGAATTGACGCTCGACCCGCCGGACGCGACCAGCGATCAAGCCGGCGCGCCGCTGCTCGACGAGGATTATCTGATCCTGTCCACGATCCATTCCGCCAAGGGACAGGAATGGAAATCGGTTTTCATCCTCAACGCCGTCGACGGCTGCATCCCTTCCGACCTCGGCGCCGGGACGACGGCGGAAATTGAAGAGGAGCGCCGGCTGCTCTATGTCGCCATGACCCGGGCGAAGGACAGTCTGCACCTTGTCGCGCCGCAGCGCTTCTTCACCCATGGCCAGCACGCCCAGGGCGACCGCCACGTCCATGCCTCGCGAACCCGCTTCATTCCGGCGACGCTGCTGCATCGCTTCGAATGCGTGACATGGCCGCTGGCGACGACGGAACCGGGGGAGCGGCAAGGCGCGAGGCAAGTGCGCGTCGATGTCGGGGCGAGAATGCGCGGCATGTGGCGATGAGGCGTTAATACAGACAAACGGGAGAGAATGCATGACCAGCTTCACGTTTTCGGCGGAACAGATTAAATCGGCGCCGCCAGAGGCGCGGCGCTGGATGGAGAATGAAATCGCCAAGGCGCTGGGCGCGCCGGCCCACGAACACGATCCGTCAAGGATGAAGGCCGACGCGCTCGCCGCGACCACGATCGACGAGGCGGTCCAGATCTTCAATCTGATCACGGGCAATTTTCTCGTCACGCAGGTCTTTTTCGAGCTGGCGCGCGAAACGCCGCTCGCTCAGGGCATACCGTCGCTCCACGGCCTGAACCTCGGCGACATGCAACGACACGTGCAACTCGGCGACGGGCGCCAACTCGCGGAATGTCTCAATGTGATCACTCACGCGTTACAGAAAGTTCGCAACGACCCGACCGCCTCGCTGTTCGCGCACGATGAACGGGGTCATATTTATATTCATGAAACGACCTATCGTAATATTCGAATGCTGCGCGAGCAGTTGGTTTCCCCGAATTCCTCCGGCGCTCAGGGCCAACCAACCGAGGCCGGCGTCGAGGCGCCCGAACCTGTGATGCGGCCCGAACACGCCTTCGCTCGACCGCGGCGCGATTGAGCCGGACCGCGGTCGTCAACAACAGCGTCCGCGTTCCCACGCAATTCGTGGCGCGAAATGCCCAAGCCCCTCACCGCACCTCTCCCCGCGAGCGGGGAGACGAGGCGGCCGGCCATCCGCCGGGCGTTGGCCGCGCGCCGCGGAAGTTCCATTATTTGACGAGCTTGTTTCCGCCGGCGTCTTCGACCGCTGTGACTGTTAGAAAAAAAGACGCCTTGTGGAGGGCTTCCCCGGCGACGGAACTCCAATCGCCAATAGTGTCGGCATCGAGGGCGACATGTTTGGACTCTCCGGGCGCAAGGCCGCCTGGAATGGCGTAATCGATATCATGATCGGCGAAAGGAACCGACCTCGCGGGCGCCTTCAAAACGGCTCGCAGGTATATCCGCTTGATGGTCACGCGCCCTTTGTTCGACATGTTGAACGATATAATCGGCCATTGCAGCCCGCCAAATTTTTGCAAGGTGAATTTGCGAAACGCGAACTTTTGATTCGAGATTTTGATTGCGTCGATCGTCGCGGGCGCATGGGTTTCGATGGTGTTGAATTTTGTTATGTCCTGCGATAGCGCCACGTCGGACCACATCAGTCCAAAAATCAACGGCAAGGCTATCGGCTTAAAGATCCCAGACATGCGCCTCCTCCGTTTCAGCCTAAATCCGGGACGTTCTGGTATTATTGGCAGCTTTAGCGACTCGACCTCAAAGCTGCGGGAAGATCGAGATTCCCGTCGAGATTTCACTCGGCGTCGGCAGCCTTGACTTGTCCCAGCCGCCGCCAAGCGCCTCGATCAGGGTGACGCTGGCGATGAAGAGATTCTGCCGCGTCGCCAGCGCGGCCTGTTCCGCCGATAGCAGCGCGGCTTCGGCGACCACGACGGAGGTGAAAGCCACGGCGCCGGCGCGATATTGATTGAGATACACCGTGACCGCCTTGCGCGCCTCGACGACGGCGTTCTCCTGAACTTTGAGCTGCGCGGTCAGCACGCGGATCGCCGCGAGTTGATCCTCGACCTGCTGAAACGCGGTCACGACGGTTTGACGGTAATTGGCGACGGCTTCGAGATAGGTCGCCTTCGCGGAGTCGACCTGCGCCGAGCGCGCGCCGCCGTCGAACACGGTTTCGAGCGCCATGCCGCCGAGCGACCAGAATTCATGCGCCGGATTGATCGGCAGCGACATCAAGCCGGTGTAGCCGAGATCCGCCGAGATGGTGACGTCCGGGTAGTAGGCGGCGATCGCGACGCCAATCAGCGCGTTCTCCTGCTGCATCACGCGTTCGGCGGCGGCGATGTCCGGCCGGCGCTCCAGCAGTTGCGACGGCACGCCGACGGGGAAAGGCGGGATGGCGCCGGTAAGCAGCATCGGCGACAGGTTCACCTCGCTTGGCGGCTTGCCGATCAGCATGGCGATTGCGTGCTGCAACTGCGCGATTGTCTCATTGGTGCTGATCGCCGCGGCCTGCGCCGACATATACTGCGTCTCGGCGCTGACGAGATCGGCCTCCGAGACCGTGCCGCCCTTGTATTGATTTTGCGTAATCGTCACGGTCTTTTTATATTCCGCCGTGGTCTTTTCCAGCAGGCTTCTAAGCGAGTAGGCCGCGCGCAGATTGAAATAAGCCAACGCGAGCTGGGCTTGCGCCGTAAGCTTGGCGTTGATGAGATCGGCGGCGCTGACCTGAGCGCCGGCGACATTGCTTTCGATCTGGCGGCGAATCTTCCCCCAAACGTCGAGGTCCCACGTTAGCGCGCCCTGCGTCGTTTGGACCGTGGTCGTGACGCCATGCCGGCTCGTCGTCGTGCCGCTCCCGGCGGAGGCGACCGCGCCGCCGCTCGAAGTCGTCGTGGAAGAACTGCCGACCAGCGCCGAGCCCGTATAATTGCGGGAAACGCTGTAGCTCGCCGTCACGGTCGGAAACAGCGCGGCTTGCGCCGTGCGTATCAGCGTGCGCGCCTGTTCATAGGCCGCCGCCGCCGCCGCGACGGTCTGGTTCGAGATTTCGACCTGGCGCTCGAGCGAATCGAGCACGGGATCGCGGTAGACCAGCCACCATGGCCCCGCGTCAACGCTTTCCCGCGGCGCCGCGACTTTGAAGCCTTTCAGCGCCCTGCCCCGCAACTCCTTGAAATTCTGCGGTATGGCGGCGAGCGCCGGAACATAGTCGGGGCCCACCTCGCAGGCCGATAGCGCCGCGGCCGCCGCGAAAAGCAACACGCCCCTCGTCGTTCCCGAAGCTTTCCGCGCGTGGGAAGGAGCGTGACCGGCGACAGAGGCGCGCGACTCGCCGCGCTCAACTCGATCGCTCATGGTGGCCTTCCCTGATTCGCGCCCATTGCGCAGCTTAACCGCCTTTGGACGAAGCTTGGCCAAAATCTCGACCGGTCGCAAGCTTGACTGTATTTGTTTGATGCTGCAATAGTGACCTTGCCTCGTCAAGACATTGCGCCGCTATTCCCCAGAATTACTGCGGCGCGCCTATTTTTTCTGTGTTTAGCCGAGAATCGCCTTCTTGCGTGGGCCGGGCTTTTTGATCATGTTGCGCGTGCGAATTGAGTCGGTTGATCTGGCCGACGCGCCGCCAAGCTGGGCTTTGTGCTTAAGCGTCAAGTCGGTGGAATGATGGTTTCGGAAGAGAGAGAGGTGGGGAACAAGGGCGGCCGCGGCGAGCGCATTCGGCGCGCGGCGCCGAGGATTCTCATCGCCCTGCTGTTGATATTCGGCGCCTACGAGTTAACGCGGATGTTTTTGTCGCGTGGAACGCAATCGAAACAGACGCAAAGCGCTGTTTCGATCAAAGCCGCGACCATCGGCAAAGGCGACATCAGAGTCATCGTCAACGGACTCGGCACGGTGACGCCGCTCGCGACCGTCAATGTCGTGACGCAAATCAACGGCCAGCTGACGCAAGTGGCCTTTCGCGAAGGCCAGATGGTCAAGAAGGGCGATTTTCTGGCGCAAATCGATCCGCGTCCTTACGAGATTCTACAGGCGCAATACGAAGGCCAACTCGTTCACGACCAGGGATTGCTCGACCAGGCGAAAATCGATCTGGCCCGCTACCAAACGCTGTTGCGGCAAAATTCGATCGCCCGGCAGACCGAGGAGGATCAGGTCTATCTCGTCAAGCAGTACGAGGGATCGGTGAAGACCGACCGGGCCCTGATCGACGCGCAGAAACTCAATCTGATCTACGCCCACATCATCTCGCCGGTCGACGGCCGGGTGGGCCTGCGTCTCGTCGATCCCGGCAATTACGTGCAGACTTCGAGCACCAGCATGATCGCGGTCCTCACTCAGTTGCAGCCGATCACCGTCATTTTTCCGGTCCCCGAGGACGAGTTGCCGAACATCATGCCCAAGGTGAACGCGGACGTTCCATTGCAGGTCGACGCTTACGATCGCGCCAATGTGACGAAACTGGCGACCGGCCAATTGCTGACGATAGACAATGAAGTCGACACCACCACGGGCATGGTCAAGCTGCGCGCTCAATTCGGGAACACCGATAACAAGCTGTTTCCGAGCCAATTCGTCAACGCGAATCTGCTGCTGGACACGCTGCGCGATGTCGTCACGATCCCAACGGCGGCGATCCAGCGCGGCGCGCCCGGCGCCTATGCCTATGTCGTCGGCGCCGACAATAAGGTCGCCGTCCACGTGCTAAAGCTTGGACCCACGGATGGCGATATGACGCAGGTGATTTCCGGGCTCGCGCCCGGCGATCGCGTCGTGACCGAAGGAACCGACCGGCTGCGCGAAGGCGCGCTCGTCGAAATTCCTGACGAGGCCAAGAGCCCGGCGCAACCACAGCCGCCAAAATAGTCCCCGCGGCGGTCACGAGCGAGCGAAAGTCGATGAACGTTTCAGAGCCTTTCATCTTGCGCCCGGTCGCGACGACTTTGCTGATGGTCGCGATTCTGCTCGCGGGCGCCTCGGCCTTCCGCCTGCTGCCGCTCGCCACGCTGCCGGCGGTCGACTATCCGACGATCCAGGTCCAAACCTTTTATCCGGGCGGCAGCCCCGAGGTCATGACCTCGGCGGTCACGGCGCCGCTCGAAGTGCAGCTTGGCCAGATGCAGGGCCTCAATCAAATGCTGTCCGCGAGTTCCGGCGGCGCCTCGATCATCACGCTGCAATTCAATCTCGACATTACGCTCGACGTGGCCGAACAGGAAGTGCAGGCGGCGATCAACGCGGCCAACAATCTTTTGCCGGCGGATCTGCCGGCGCCGCCGATCTACGCCAAGGTCAATCCCGCCGACGCGCCGATTCTGACGCTCGCGGTCACGTCGAAGACTCTTTCGCTGATCGATCTCGAGGATTTGAGCGAGACGCGACTCGCGCAAAAAATTTCGCAGCAGCCCGGCGTTGGACTCGTGAGCATAAGCGGCGGTCACAGGCCCGCGGTGCGGGTGCAGATCAACCCGCGCGCGCTCGCCGCCTATGGCCTCAACATCGACGACGTGCGCACGATCATCGGCAACGCCACCGTCGATATGCCGAAAGGCAATTTCGACGGCCCGGCGCAGGCGTCAAGCATCAACGCCAACGACCAGCTGATAACCGCCGATGAATATAAGGCCATTCTCATCGCCTATCGTAACGGCAATCCAGTGCGTCTGTCCGACGTAGCCAACGTCATCAAGGGGCCCGAGAACAGATTTCTTGCGGCCTGGAGCAACCGCACGCCGGCGATCATTTTGAACATTCAGCGCCAGCCGGGCGCGAATGTCATTCAGGTCGCCGACAGCATCAAGCGGCTCTTGCCGCAGATCAAGGCGAACCTTCCGACCGCGCTCGAACTCGATATCATCAACGATCGCACCACGACAATTCGCGCCTCCGTCGCCGATGTGGAATTCGAGCTTGGCCTCGCGGTCGTTCTCGTCGTTCTCGTGATCTTCGTTTTTCTGCGCACCTTCGCGGCGACACTCATCCCCAGCCTCTCCGCGCCGCTTTCCCTGATCGGCTGTCTCGGCGTCATGTATCTGTTGCGTTTCAGCCTCGACAATCTCTCGCTCATGGCGCTCACGATCTCGACGGGCTTCGTCGTCGACGACGCGATTGTGATGATCGAGAACATCGCCCGCTATGTCGAAGGCGGAGAAGAACCGATGCAGGCGGCGCTGCGCGGCTCGGGACAGATCGGCTTCACCATCATCTCGCTGACCGTCTCGCTGATCGCGGTGCTGATTCCGCTGCTGTTCATGGGCGACGTGACTGGACGGCTGTTCCATGAATTCGCGATCACGCTCGCCGCGACGATCGTGATCTCCGCGGCGGTCTCCCTGACCCTGGTGCCGATGATGTCGGCGCGGCTCATCCATCATCGCCCCGACGCCGAACGCAACCGCTTCGATCTCGCGGCGGACCGCGGCTTCAAAAAAATCATCGAACAGTACGGCCGGGCGCTTGAGGTCGTGCTCGATCATCAAACCGCCACGCTCTTTGTCGCGCTGGCCACCGTGGCGGTGACGGTGGGGCTCTATATAGCGATCCCCAAGGGTTTTTTCCCGGTTCAGGATGTCGGGCTCATCCAGGCGATATCGGAGGGGCCGCAGACCGCGTCGTTTTCGGAAATGACCCGGCTTCAGGGCGAACTCGCCGACGCTATCCTCAAGGACCCGGATGTCGAGAGCCTGAGCTCCTTCATCGGCGTCGATGGGACCAACCAGACGCCGAACGCCGGCCGCTTTCTCATCGCGCTGAAGCCTTTCGATCAGCGCGCTCTTTCGGCGAGCCAGATCATTCGCAGGCTTAGGCAGGAAGCCGCCAGCGTCGCCGGGGCCGCGCTATACATGCAGCCGGTGCAGGATTTGACGATCGACGCCAGCGTCACGCGCGCGCAATATAAATTCGTGCTTGAAAATCCCCGCGGCTCCGAATTCCAGCAGTGGACCCCGCAACTGGTGCGGCGACTGCGGCAGTCGCCCGCGCTCGCCGATGTCGCGAGCGATTTGCAACAGAACGGCTTGGGGGTGAACCTTAAAATCGACCGCGCGACGGCGGCGAGGTTCGGCGTCACGCCTTCGACCATCGACAATGCGCTCTATGATTCCTTCGGCCAGCGCATCATCGCGACCATCTACACGCAGTCCAACCAGTATCGCGTAATCCAGGAGGTCGATCCGTCGCTGCAAGAGCGGCTCGAAAGTCTCTCCGCGATCTATTTGCCGTCGTCGTCCTCGACCACCAACGGCCAGGCGCCGCTCGCGGCCTTCGTATCGACGCGGCAGGAATCGGCGCCGTTGCTGCTCAGCCATTTCGGCCAGTTCCCCGCGACGACGATCTCGTTCAACCTGGCGCCGAAGGCTTCGCTCGGCGAGGCGATCGAGGCGATCGAGCAAGCCAAGAAGGACATCGGCCTGCCCGAGAGCTTCATCATGGCCTATCAGGGCGCCGCGGCGGCGTTCCGTTCTTCGCTGACGAACGAACTGCTGCTGATCGCCGCCGCCATCGCCACGATGTATATCGTGCTCGGCGTGCTCTACGAGAGCTTCATCCATCCCATCACGATCCTCTCGACGCTTCCGTCGGCCAGCGTCGGCGCGCTCCTGATCCTCATGTTGTTCGGCTACGAACTCGACATCATCGCGATCATCGGCATCATTCTTCTGATCGGCATCGTCAAGAAGAACGCGATCATGATGATCGATTTCGCGCTCGACGCCGAACGTCACGAGGGAATGGCTCCGCGCGACGCGATCTACCAGGCGTGCCTGTTGCGCTTTCGGCCGATCTTGATGACGACGATGGCGGCGATTCTCGGCGCGCTGCCGCTGATGATCGGTGGCGGCTCGGGATCGGAATTGCGGCGCCCGCTCGGTTACGCCATCGTCGGCGGCCTCATCTTCAGCCAGGTGCTGACCCTCTTCACCACGCCGGTGATCTACCTGTTTTTCGACCGTCTCGCGCGCCGGGTCAAGGGCGTCCCACCTTCTCCCGAGGCGCCGCGATGAACATCTCGGCGCCCTTCATCGCGCGTCCGGTCGCGACGACGCTATTGACCATCGGCATCGCGCTCGCGGGAGCGCTGGCCTTCTTCAAGCTGCCGGTCGCGCCAGTGCCGCAGGTCGATATTCCGACCGTGAGGGTGCTGGCGCAGCTTCCTGGCGCGAGTCCGGAAACCGTGGCGAACAGCGTCGCGAGCCCGCTGGAGCGCCATCTCGGTCAGATCGCCGACGTGACCGAGATGACCTCATCGAGCAGCCTTGGGCTCACGAGCATCGCCCTGCAGTTCGGACTGGATCGCGACATCGACGGCGCCGCGCGCGACGTGCAGGCGGGCATCAACGCCGCGAGGGCGGACCTGCCGACGAATCTGCGCACGAACCCGACTTATCGCAAGGTCAATCCCGCCGACGCGCCGATCGTCATTCTGGCCCTGACCTCCAAGACGCTGACGCGCGGCCAGATGTACGACGCGGCGAGCAATGTTTTGCAGCAGCGGCTCTCGCAACTGGAAGGCGTCGGACAGGTCATCATCGGCGGCGCGACGCTGCCCGCCGTGCGCGTCGAACTCAATCCCGACGCGCTGAACAAATATGGCGTGAGCATGGAGGACGTGCGCGCCGGGCTCGCCTCGGCCAACGCCAACAGCCCGAAAGGCGTCATCGAAGAGGGCTCGCGGCGCTATCAGATCTACGACAACGATCAGGCCACGCGCGCCGCCGACTATGCGCCGCTGGTCATCGCCTATCGCAACGGCGACGCGGTGCGTTTGAGCGACGTGGCCACGGTCCTGGACTCGGTCGAAGACCTGCGCAACGACGGATATTTCGACGAGGACCAGGCGGTCGCGGTGATTCCCTTCACGCAGCCAGGCGCCAATATCATCGAGACGGTGGATCGCGTCAAAGCGGAATTGCCGCGCATGGAGGCGGCGATGCCCGCCGGCTTGAACGTGAAGATCGCCGGCGACAAATCGCTGACCATCCGCGCATCGTTGGAAGACACCGAGACGACGCTGGTGATCGCCGTGTTGCTCGTGATCATGGTCGTGTATTTTTTCCTGCGCGACATACGCGCGACGATCATCCCGAGCATCGCCGTGCCGGTTTCGATCGTCGGCTCGTTCGCCGTCATGTATCTCGCCGGTTTCAGCCTCGACATTCTTTCGCTGATGGCCTTGACCATCGCCACGGGCTTCGTCGTCGACGACGCGGTCGTCGTCGTCGAAAACGTGTCGCGACATTTGGAAGCGGGCATGCCGCGCCTCGAGGCGGTGATGCTCGGGGCGCGCGAGGTCGGCTTCACGGTGTTCTCGATCAGCCTGTCGCTCATCGCGGTGTTCACGCCGATCCTGTTCATGGGTGGCATTCCCGGACGCTTTTTTCGCGAATTCGCGTTGACGCTCTCTATCGCCATTTTGATTTCGCTCGTCATTTCCCTGACGACGACGCCGATGCTGTGCGCCCTGCTGTTGCGGCCAAAACTCGGGGAAGAGGACGGCGGAAAAAAGAAGCGGACGATGTTCGACCGCATGCTTTCCGGCTATGAGCGCACGCTGCTCGTGGCGCTTTCGCGTCCTCGGCTGGTCATGTTGATTTTGTTCGGCGCGATCGCGCTGAACGTCTATCTGCTGATCATCGTGCCCAAGGGCTTCTTTCCAGAGCAGGACACCGGGCGCATCACGGGCGTGTTGCGCGGCGATCAGTCCGTCTCGTTCCAGACCATGCGAAAGAAGCTCGTGGAGATGATCGCCATCGTGCGACAGGATCCGGATGTGGAAAATGTCATCGGCTTCACGGGCGCCGGCAGCGGAGGCAACGCGGCGGCGATCAATACCGCGTCGGTCTATGTGAATCTCAAGCCGCTCGGCGTGCGCAAGGCCTCCGCCGACGAAATCATCACGCGCTTGCGGCCGAGACTGGCGCAATTGTCGGGCGGGGAGGTTTTTCTCACCGCCATCCAGGATTTTCGCGTCGGCGCGCGCCAGAGCAACGCCGAATATCAGTACACCTTGCTTGGCAACGGCCCCGAACTCTATTCCTGGACGCCGAAGCTGGTCGAGGCCTTGCAGCGCGGCGGCGTGCTTCGCGACGTGAGTTCTGACCAGCAGCTAAAGGCGCTGGAGTCGGACGTGGAGATCGATCGCGACACCGCCTATCGGCTGGGGCTCTCCGCGGCGCAGATCGACAGCACGCTTTATGACGCTTTCGGGCAGCGGCAAGTGTCGGTCATTTATCAGGCCAACAACCAATATCACGTCGTCATGGAGATCGACCCGCGCTATACGCAGCGTCCCACGGAGCTGCAAAACGTCTATGTTTCGACCTCCGGGGCGCCGGCGAGGGGCACGAGTCTGACCAACGCGCCAGTCGGAAACGTTGTCGTCTCGACCAGCGCCGAGAGAACGCCTTCGACGCCCTCGACCAGCCAAAGCGCCGCCGCCACGAATATGGCGAGCCTTACCGCGACGGCCCGCAACGCGCAGAACAATTCGATCGCCGTCGTCGGCAACGCCGTGGCGTCGACGGGTTCGCCCGTCAGCACGAGCCAGGAGACGATGGTGCCCCTGCCCGCCTTCGCCCGTTACGTGCCGGGCCACACGGCGCTGGCGATCAATCATCAGGGGCTGTTCGTCGCGACGACGATCTCGTTCAATCTCGCCGTCGGCGCTTCGCTCGGCCAGGCGGTCGAAGATATCGAACGCGCGATCAAAGAGATCAAGATGCCATCGACCCTGCGCGGCTCGTTAACGGGCACGGCGCAGCTTTTCGCGGAGTCGTTGCGCACGCAGCCATTGCTGATCCTGGCGGCGGTCATCGCGGTTTATATCGTGCTCGGCATCCTTTACGAGAGCTACATCCATCCGATCACCATTCTCTCGACGCTGCCGTCGGCGGGCGTCGGCGCGGTGCTGGCGCTGATGTTGTTCCACACCGAATTCAGCATCATCGCATTCATCGGCGTGATTTTGCTAATCGGCATCGTCAAAAAGAACGCGATTCTCATGATCGATTTCGCCATCGACGCGCGGCGCGCGCACAACGCATCGTCGTACGATGCGATATACGAGGCTTGCATCCTGCGTTTTCGTCCCATCATGATGACGACGATGGCGGCGATCCTTGGCGCTATTCCGCTCGCCTTCAGTTTCGGCAATGGCGGCGAGGTGCGCCGTCCGCTCGGCATCGCCATCGTCGGCGGGCTGATCGTCAGCCAGGCGCTGACGCTCTATACGACGCCGGTCGTCTACCTCTATATGGATGGCTTCGGCGAATGGGTCCTGCCGCGCTGGCGCGCGCTGCTGGCGCGAATCTCCGGCGCCGCGCCGAAGAAAGAGCCCCGGCGGGACGACCCGACGCCCGCGGATCACTGAAAGATCGCGAGCGGATTGCCCAGGAGGGGAAGGGTTGGCGTATGCTTCGGCGGCGGCGGTATGGCGACGATCAGCCTGGAGGTTCCACCGACATAAGCGAGGAACGATCCCGTCAACCAGTCGAGGTCGGGAACGCAGCCCAGAAAATTGGCGCAGCGGATTTGCAGCACGAGTTCCATCGAGCCGTCCGGCGCCGCGAGCTTTTCCACCTTCATCGCGGTTCCCGGACTCTTGCCTTCCGGTCCGAAGGTTTGAATGAGCCAGTCGCTCCGCGTCTCAATTTTGTAAAACGCGTTTTGCGCCACCCATGTCGCCGCGCGCGACCATTTCCTGTCGCAGTCGACGCCCGGACTATAACTGATCGGAGGGGAAGTGGCCTCGTTCGGCTCGACCCCGGCGCAGGACGATAGCGCGATGGCGAACGCGGCCTGCGCGAGTAGCGCGAAGCCGCGTCTGGGTTTGATTCGGCGCACGGTTGCTCTCCGCTTCGTTCAAACGCAAATTACAACCCAAACGCCTGTATAGCCGCGCGGTCATGACATCAAACGCTCGCGCCCATCCACAATATCTGGAATTCGCCGAAGCAAGCAAGAAAGAGTGAAGACGGTTCGCGCTTGATTGGCTCATTCGGCTTCGCGCGGCGAAACGATCAGGTGGAATTCGTATCACGCCCCGCCCAGCGCCCTCGTCAGATCTTCCCGCGTATCGATATCCATGAGCACGCTTTCGTCGTCGACCGCGATCTCGATCACCCCGTCGCGGGCGCGCAGCAAGCCGCGCGCGCCTTCGTCGCCGGTCAGGCTTGCAACGCTCGCGAACAGCGAGCCGCCAAGCAGCACCGGGTTGCCGCGCCTCCCCTGATATACCGGCGCCACCGCCGCGCATGCCGGCGCGCGCTCGAACGCCGCGATCAATAGATCGAGGGTCGCGCTCCCAACGCCCGGCATGTCCGCGAGCAGGATCAGCGCGCCCGCGCAGTCCGCCGCGCGCGCGAGCCCCACGCGCAGCGACGACGCGACGCCGCTCGCGAAATCCGGATTATGCGCGAAGTTTACCGGCAGGCCAGCGAGCGCTTGCTCGACATCGCCGCGCGCGTGACCGGTGACGACGATCGTTTTGGACGCTTTCGACGCCAGCGCCGCCCGCACCGCGCAGCGCGCCAATGGACAGCCGCGATAATCCGCGAGCAGCTTGCCGCGCGCGGCGCCAAAACGCGCGCCGCGCCCCGCCGCGAGCACGATGGCCGCGACGCTCATGCGCACGCCGCCGCGCGCGCCGTTTCCGCGCGCAACGGCTTTTGGCGCTGCGTCAGCACGATCTCGCCCATCACGGCGACAGCGATTTCCGTCGGGCTCACGGCGCCGATGTCGAGTCCGATCGGCGCGCGCAGGCGCGCCAGAGCGTCGGCCGTGACGCCCCTCGCCTTGAGGCGCTCGACGCGTCGCACCTGGCTCGCCGCGGAGCCGAGCGCGCCGACATAGAACCAGTTCGACGCCAGGGCGATGCGCAGCGCGGGGTCGTCGATCTTCGGATCATGGCTCAACACGGCGAGCGCCGTGAATGCGTCAAGTTCCAGCGCCGGCAGCGCTTCGTCCGGCCATCGCCGGATCAGAACCGTGTCCGGAAAGCGCTCGCTGGTCGCGAAGGCCGCGCGCGGATCGATGACGACGACCTCGAAACCGGCGACCCGCGCGATCGCGGCGAGCGCTTGCGCCGCGTGCACCGCGCCGACGATCACGAGCCGCGTCGGCGGCCTGTGCACATAGACGAACATTGGTCGACCGCGATGTTCGACGAGAGCGCTTCGTCCCGCGCGCAGTGTCGAGGCGGATATGTCGTCCACGGCGTCGCTCATGCGCGACAGCCAGGGCGCGCCGCCGTCGAGCGGCGTGACGAGCCCGCAGGCGCGGCGCGCGGCGTATTCGCCGCGCATGTCGGCGAGAAGTTTCACCAAGGCCAGGTCGAGCTTTTGGACGTGGACGCCGATGCCGCCGCCGCATGGCAGTCCCGGGCGCCATGCGACCTCATCCGCGCCGCCGAAGTTCAGCAGTCGCGGCGCGCCATCTTCGATCACGTCGAGCGCCGCCGTGATGACGTCGCCTTCGACGCAGCCGCCCGAGGCCGAGCCGAAAAACAGTCCGGACTCCTCGACGACGAGATGCGATCCAGGGGGCCTTGGCGCGGAGCCGAACGTCTGAACCACGGTGGCGACAGCGACGCCGCGCTCCAATTCTCCCCATAGCTCGGCTTGACGCAGGATCTCCGCTTCATCGGTCGGCATTGGCGGACCCATTCGCTCTGCTGACGCGCGCCCCGGAATCGCTAACCCGGCTCGGACTAATTGATTCCGACTCCGATATTGCCGCGCGCGGCTTTCGAATAAGGACAGATTTCATACGCTTCGTGCGTTCGCTCGCGAATTGGGTCTTCGCGCTCTCCTGTGCGGTCCCGCCGCGATTTTCGGCTGAGTCAAAGGATAGGTCGCATCGGAACGCCGGCAATCCCGCCGGGACGATTTCGGCGGGGCCAGCGGACGCGATGGAAAGTCCGCCGATGAGGTCACACGAACTCCGCCTGATCGCTTCGCGGCGCGAAATGCCCCAAGCCCCTCACCTCACCACCACGCGCGCGCCCTTGTTGACGCGCCGGTAGAGGTCGATCACGTCGGCGTTGAGCATGCGGATGCAGCCCGACGACACGGCCTGCCCGATCGTGTCGGGCTCGTTGGTCCCGTGGATGCGAAACATCGAATCCTTGTCGCCCTTGAACAGATAAAGCGCCCTCGCGCCAAGCGGGTTCTCCATGCCGCCTTCCATGTGCCTCGGCAAATCGGGACGGCGAAGCAGCATTTCCGGCGGCGGCGTCCAGCCCGGCCAGAACGCCTTGCGGCCGATCTGGGCGACGCCCTTCCAGGCGAAGCCCTCGCGACCGACGCCAATGCCATATTCGATCGCCTGGCCGGCGCCGACCGACAGGTAAAGCTTGCGCTTCTTCGTATCGATGGTGATCGCGCCGGAGCGCTCCCCGGTCGGATCGTCGACCAGGTTCGCCGTCGTTTCGGCGTCGACCTCGTCGTCGTAATCGACCGAGGTGGAGTAATTCGGATCGGCGTCGGCCGGCAGAGCGGCGACGCGGGCCCTGCCGCGCGGGCGGAGGCGCCTGGAGGGCGCCGCCCGCTGCTCGTTGTCGAGATCGTCGTCGTAATCGCGCGCCGCGCGCGGGCGCCGCGACGGTTCGTAATCATAATCGTCTCGCGAGGGACCGCCATAGCCGCCCCGCTGGTCGCCGGGATAGCCGCCACCCGATGGATAGCCCGAATAGGGCGGATAATAATAATATTGCGCGACGGCGGAATGGCTCCCCGAAAGGAGGGCGCCGAACGCGAGACATAGGATGAGAGGACGCATACGCGACATTGGCGAGCCGTTCGTTGGTTGGTTGAGCCGCTATTTGTCGCGGGCAATGGCGGCGAAATGATGGGATTCTCGCGTCGGCCCGGTCAACCTAAAACATGCCTGCGCGAGACGAGCGAAGCTTTCGCGCCGGCGGGTTCCGGGCTCATTTCGAGTGGGCGGAAAGCCAGGCCTCGGCTTCCTCCAACAAAAAGGAATACTCGTGGTCGGCGACGCCGGAACGCATCCTTGCACCCTCGACCGGATTCACGATGTAGAAACGGCCGTGCCCCTTTCCGTGTCCTGCCTTCTCCAGACGAAAACCATTGCGCTCGGCGATGCGACTGACGCGTTTCTCGTCTGCGTTGCTCATGGTGTCGCTCCTGTTGAGCCGCTCGACCCGATTAGCTCATCGCAAATAGACCTGATCAGCCAGGGGCGAAAGGCCTCCTGCTTGTTCGGGACATCCTCTCGACTATTTTGACGCCGAGTCCTTTGACATCAGCGCGATGGCTTCCTGAACCGTGGTCATGAACTGCGCGGGGAAGATGATGGTCGAGTTTTTTTCAACCGAGATCTCCGCCATCGTCTGGAGGGTGCGGAGCTGAAGCGCCACGGGGTGCTGGGTGATGATGTCAGCCGCTTCGCCGAGCTTGACCGCGGCCTGGTATTCTCCTTCGGCGGCCACGATTTTGGCGCGGCGCTCGCGTTCGGCCTCGGCTTCCTTCGCCATCGCGCGCTGCATGTTGTCGGGCAGTATGATGTCTTTGATTTCGACCGCCGTCACCTGGGTCCCCCATGGCTCCGTGTGGAGGTCGATGACATTCTTGATTTGCTCGTTGATGCTCGCGGTGTCCGAGAGAAGTTGATCGAGGCTGAATCGACCAACGACGTTACGCACGGTGGTCTGGCTGATTTGATTGATCGCGTTATAGACGTTCTCGATCGCGATCACGGCTTTTTCCGGATCGGAAATATGATAGTACGCGACCGCCGCGATATCGATCGAAACGTTATCTTTCGTGATGATTTTTTGCGACGGGATTTGCATCGTGACCGTTCGCAAGGATACGCGCGTCATCTGTTGGATGGGACGGAAGATCAGCGTGAGCCCGGGTCCGCGGGCGCCCTCGAATTTTCCGAGAAGAAAGACGACTCCGCGCTCATACTGCTTGAGGACGCGGAGCGAGCCGAGGACGTATAGGGCTACCACCGCGCCGAGAATGTAGATCCAAATCCAATACATGATGTTTTCATCAGCTGGCGCCGCGACGGACCTATGTTACGCCTGCTTCGCTCCGTTCGCCAGATGTTTGTGCGTTTTTTGAGCCCCTGTCGATGGTCGCGACAGGTCTTGACCACCACGGCGACGCGCCCTGGCGCGGTCGCGCGCGGGTCCGACGCATATGGGCGGCGCGAACTCACTCGCAGACGATCTTTATGATGCTCGGATTATCCGTGTTCACGGTTTCAATCCGCATATTCAGGAGAACCTGAGCGCGTGGCGATTTTTGCGGCCAACCAGCTATCAAGTAGCGCCCCCCGCAGATGGCCTCGGCCCGTTGGAGGCAGAACCGCGTTCCATTTTCACAGGTGATTTCGTAACCATTCGCCCCGCGATACAAGTGTATCGAAGTGGCGTTCGTGCTCGACCAGGGATCGAATCCGAGTTCTGGCGACGCATAGCAACCGGTCAGGATCGAACCAAAGGTGAACAAGGTCGCCGACATGAATAGAAGCCGCATATCCTCTCCCCTTATCAACGCCGCTAGCGTGATTCCATACATAGCATAAGTTCAAGGTCGTCGGTTGAGTTTGGCGCTTTTCGCGGTTACGCTGTCTTGAGCGAACCAACGAGAACCACATAATCGAACCGAGAAGCGCCTGATGAACGAATTTGGCGGTATTTTCGCGATTTCCTGCGTGGCGGTTCTCGCGCCGCTGCTCGTTCGCCTCCCCGCCTTCGCCTTGATGCCCGTGGTCGGGCTCGAACTCGTTCTCGGCGTGCTGATCGGCCCCAGCGTGATGGGGCTGGTCAGAAGCGACAACACGATCAAATTCCTCGCGGAATTCGGCCTCGTCTTCTTGTTTTTCCAAGCGGGACTCGAATCGAAACGAGACGAGATCGGGCGGGCCGAACTGCGTCTTGGCGCATTGGCCTGGCTCGCCAGCTTCGCACTCGCCGTCGGCTTCGTCGGCGTGCTGTACCTGTTCGGCATGGTCCGCTCGCCGCTGCTCGTCGCCCTCATTTTGCCGACGACGGCGTTCGGCGTTCTGATCCCCATTTTGCGGCAGTCCGGCGAACTGCACAGCAATTTCGGCCGGCATGTCCTCGGACTCGCGGCGGTCGGCGAGCTCGGTCCGTTGCTATTGGCCTCGATCGCGTTGGCGGAGGAAAAGCATCATCTCCATCAGACGTTCTTGAGCATCGCGTTTTTCATGGCGGCCTTCGCCGCCGTCATTTTGCTTTTGACCCTGCGATCCGATGGTTTTTCCGCGAAGCTGGCGCGCTGGCTTGGACAAGACGGCGAACCGCTGCTGTTGCGAATTTCGCTGCTCGTGCTGCTCGGATTCGTTTTTCTCGCCGACAGCTTCGGCATGGAGGCGGTCGTCGGCGCCTATGCCGCCGGCATGGCGGTCGCCGTGTTCTTTTCGGGATGCGGAGGGAGGGCGCTCGAAAGCCGGCTCACGTCGATCGGCTCGGGTTTCTTCATCCCGCTGTTCTTTACCGCGAGCGGCGTGGCGTTCGATCTGCCGTCGCTGTTGTCGAGTCCCGGGAATATCGGCCGCCTTTTGCTATTCACCCTGGCCTTCCTGCTCATTCGCATCGCGCCGCTCGGCATTTACAAAAACGCGCTTGCGAAAAACGATCTGCCCGCTCTCGCGCTGCTTTCGTCGACGACGTTGCCGCTCGTCGTCGCGATTACCTATCTTGGCCGCCAAACCGGCCAGATGACGGCGGAAAACGCTTCGGCGCTCGTCGGCGCGGCGATCGTGACGGTGACGCTGTTCCCGATGCTTGCGAACATGGTCCGGACGCCGTCCGCCGAGGCGAGATCGAACGCCATTGTCGCGGCTTTCGCGAACAGGATCGTCGCCTGGTCCTTGGGACGGGTGTCCAACCTGCTCGTCCTATTGCCAATCCAGCCGCTCAAAAAGCCGCGAGACGAAGATAATATTTCCAAATGAATCCTCCGTTCGCGCTTATCCCCTATCGCCCGCTCTCGGCGTCGCGGGGGGGCGAGCGGATCGAGCTGGATTATGCGGCGGCTCGGGAGCTCACCCGATCCGCAGCGTGATTCGCGAATCTTCTCACTCTCAATGCGAATTTCCGCGACGAAAGACTGATGAAGTTTTTGCGCATCGTCGACGGATTTTGGATCGGCGTTTTCAATTTTTTCTGTTGAAGCTGAAAATTCGGAAGGCGGCGCGCGCAGGGCGCCCCTGGCTCCGCGGCGATGAGCTTTTTGTTGCATGCGCGCTGGTCACATAACGCGCCGCCGCCCGCCCGCTCGCGTTGGCGCGGAACCTCATCGCCAATGTCCGTGACATTTAACGCTCTGACGTTACGTCCTTCAAGGGCCTCGCCCATGCGCTGGAGGCGTGCGGCGTTCCAACGCCGCGTGGCTCGATGCCGCGGCAAGCGGCGCAGGCGATGCCGGCATGATGCGGTCGCATCCTAAAACGCCGTTTAGTCGTGCCAATAGCCGCGCGCGCGCCGCGCGTCCCCGACGCGTGAACTCTGGGCCAGCCCGGGGCGCGGCGGGCCCAATATTCCGCCTGACACGGGCGGCGCATCTTCGCAAAAAGGCGCCGTCACGAGGTTCTGTAGAAGCTCCCTGACGGCGCATCGCCTTCGTAGACGCTTCCTCATGGTCATCATGATGCTTCTCCTAGTTGGGATAGCTCGACAGCGGGCCTGAAGAACCAACTCTCGACCGCTGTTCCCAACAACAGCATGAATCAAGCGCTGTTGTGGTTAGCGCCACGCCTTCGATGAAGAATTCTGGCGGCTGTTGCAAATTTATCGCTTAAGCTTTTGGTCGACGCCTCCGCCGAAGCGGCATTTAATTCAGTGTTGCGAGCACATGTCGCGCTGCTAGAATAATGTTCGCCTCTAAAAGGCGCCCGCCAAGAGGGGATCAGTTCATGCGTATTCTGGTACTTGGCGCTGGTGGGGTCGGCGGCTATTTCGGTGGCCGTCTTGTCGAGGCGGGCGCTGACGTGACCTTCTTTGTGCGTCCGGCGCGTGCGCGTGTCCTTGACGAAAAAGGGCTCAGGATCGAGAGCAGGCTCGGCAATCTCACGACGACGGTAAAAACTCTGTCAGACCTGCATGCGTCCATGCCTTTTGTTTTGGTGATGATCGCTTGCAAAGCCTACGATCTCGATTCTTCTCTTGCCGCCATCGTTGGCGCCGTGGGCGAAAAAACAGCCGTCCTGCCGCTTCTCAATGGCGTAGCGCATATCGACAAGATCGGTGTTCGTTTTCCGCATGCGCGTTTGTGGGGCGGCGTAGCGCAGATCAGTGCGACGTTAACAGAGGATGGCGTCGTTCAGCATTTTGACGACGTCAATAGCATTACATTTGGCGCTCTCGACGGCGCTGTCGACGAACGAGCCGAGGCGCTGCTAACGTTGTTTAGGAAGACGCCGGCGAACGCCTGTCACAGCGCGCGAATTATGCAGGAGCTATGGGATAAGTTCGTATTCTTGACCACACTCGCGGGAATCACTTCGCTGATGCGAGCGAGTATCGACGAGATTTTGGCGACGCCGTCGGGAGGACGACTTATCGCTCAGCTGATCGACGAATGCGCCGCGGTGGCGAGCGCCGCGGGGTTTCGTTTGGACGCCGACAAGTTCTCGCAGTATCGCACTCGCTTGACGCGACGTGGGTTCGGACTGAAAGCGTCGATGTTGCGCGATATCGAAAGAGGTTCGCGCACAGAAGGAGAGCACATTCTTGGAGATATGTTCGCGCGGGCGCAACGCTTTCAAGTGAGCGCTCCCCTACTGGAGATCGCGTTGACGCATGTAAGGACATATGAGATTCAGCGTGTGGTAAACTCAGCCGAGTTCGGAGAACGACCCGGGAGAGCGCCAGAGAGCGCTGAAATTGCGCCGCAAAATTAACTTGACCTTTTGAGCGGGCAAAAACAACCGCGAAATGCCACTGAATCGGTCAATAGCGCACATTACGCGCGCGTCCTCCTTCTCCATACAAAAGGGATAGCAAATAACGTTACCATTTCAAGACTTCAGTGTGCCGGACCAATGGGTTGGCTTCAAAGGCATCGCGGCGCAGCTGCGTCGAAATCTCGCGCAATCCGTGGCCTGATGCGAATAAGGGGCGACGGCTCAGGCCTCCGCCGCTTCCTTTGGCGAATCCCCGGACAAGATGTCCGCGATCCAACGCGTTGAAGGGAACTGTTCGCAAACCGTGAGAGTTGCGATCGCCAGCGGAACGCCGAGGAAAGCACCGAGCGCGCCCCACAAGAAAGTCCACAGGAGGATGGCGAACATAACCACTGTGGGCGAGATCGCGAGCGCGGTGCCGGAAAACACCGGCTCAAGATAGCTTCCGATCACGAATTGAATCAGCACAAGGCCGAGCAGAACAAAAAGCGCCGTCTCGGTGGAGCCGGTTTGAATGAAAGCCGTCAGCGCGGGAAGCACGGTGACGACCAGCGGCCCGATGTAGGGCATATAGTTTAGCGCGAAAGACAGCACGCCCCATGCCGAAGCGAGTTCGAGGCCCATCAACAGGATGAAAAGCCAAACCGCGATGCCGGTAGCGATGCTGGCCAAGGTTCGCACAAGCATGTACTTTTGAAATTTCTCGCTTATTTTCTTCCCGGCGGTCATCACGCGGCGAGCGATATCCTGATTTTTGCCCGACGCAATCTTCTTTTGGAACGCCTCTGTTTCGGCGAGCCCCATGAGGACAAAAATCAATACGATCACGGAAAACGCCAGCACAGTGTTCATCCTTACGGCGACGGCGTGAAAGAACGCGAGCATCGAGGACGGATTGAGGTAATCGGTAATCAGCGCAAGAACGAAAATGTCATGCTCTTCTAGCCATGCCGTCGAAGAGACGAGCACATCTCGAGCTCGATCCAAGTTCAGCCTGATCCAATCCGCGACTTGGTGTCCGCCCCAAGCAATCATCCAAAATAGCACAAAAATGAAGCCCGCGGTGATGATGATTGTCAGCAACAAGGCCAAGGCTTTCGGCATTCTCGACTGGAGCGCCTTGTCGAGTGGCCAAGTTATCATGATGACGAAACAAGCGAAGACGACGGGTTCGATCACGGCCCGCGCAAGCTGGCAGGCGGCGAGAACGACAAAGGTCAACACGATCGCGGTCGGACCCTTGATAACCTGAGTTTCTTTCATGTCGTGCTCCAAATTTATCTGTTCGAACCTTGCACGCCCCGTTGGCGCCGCCGAATTCAATTGTCGCGGACGACATTGTTGACTTTAGGCGCCGCGCCTCAACGCGAAATATTCGCGTCCGTCGCCGAGGCGACGAATTAAATTGCCGGTGCAACCTCCATTCCGTCAATCGACGCGCTCACTATTTTCTCCTTGAACGTCAAGCGTTCTGCATAAAAACTGCTTAGTTGATCGGAAAATAGGTCACGGGGCGGCGACCGACGAACAGCGCGCTTCGCTCGCGACCTTGCAATCGCTGCGAATTCCACTTGAAAATGGACGAACCGTTCCGCTCGGTCAACTTGCGACTTTCGAGTTTGGCCAGGAACATCCGTTGATCTGGCGTCGCCAGCGCATACCGACTTTGACCGTTCAGGCTGACGCCGCCCCGGGCATGACGCCCGAGGAGCAGTCGCGGCCTAGAATCCCGCGATTGAAAAACTTAGCGCGAGGCTGCCTCCCGACTACCGTATCGAAGTTGGCGGCACGGTCGAAGAAAGCGGAAACTCGCAAAGGTCGGTGTTCGCCCGTGTGCCGCCTAAGACATAGAGAGCCGCGCCGCCTGAAATCGCTTCCTGTTGGCGACGGCTTGCCCTATCTGACCAGTTCGCGGAAGCTGCATCCGCGGCGCTCGGCGTGGCCGAGCCATGATCTTTGAGCGGGTTCGATTGGAAAATAGGCGGAGGGTGAGAGATGCGAGTTACGGCTCTCAAACTGTTCAAACGCTTTTTGGCGCTTACGACGGTTGTCGCCTTGACGCTGTTCGCGGTTCGCGCGTACGACTCTCAACGCGGGGCGCAGCTTGACGTTTGGCATACCTACGTGCCCCACGAATTGAGCGCCAAAAAGTTGGAGGGGGCCGACTGGCCAGCCTATCTCGACGCGGAAGAAAAGATATTTCTCTCGCTCCGCGCCAATGTCACCGGAAAATTGGCGCCGGAGGAACAGGTCTCCTACAATCGCTATTTTGAAGGCAGCCCAGTCTACCCGGGGCATTTTTCACAAGATTGGAATCGATCATATATTCTCGAGCCATCTGGAGCGCCAATCGGCGCTGTCGTGCTTCTGCACGGATTGACGGATTCGCCTTACAGTCTTCGTCATGTCGCATCTCTATATCGCGATCATGGGTTTGTGGTCATCGCGATCAGGCTACCGGCTCACGGCACGGTGCCGGCCGCCTTGACTGACGTAGACTGGGAGACATGGTTCGCGGCGACGCGACTCGCCATCAGGGAGGCGCGACGACGCGCGCCGGCTCCCGCGCCTCTGCACATTGTCGGTTTTTCGAATGGAGGATCGCTCGCATTAAAATATGCGCTCGACGCGCTCGATGACAAATCGCTGGTTGCGCCCAACCGCATGATCCTGATCTCCCCAATGGTGGGCATCACGCGTTTCGCGCGTTTCGCCGGACTCGCCGGTCTGCCCGCGATGTTCCCCGCATTTGCAAAAGCCGCGTGGCTCAGCGTTCTGCCCGAATTTAATCCCTTCAAATACAATTCGTTTCCAATAAATGGCGCGCGTCAGTCCTATCGCTTGACGGCGGCGCTTCAGACCCAGATTTCTCGTTACGAGCGCGAGGGCCGGCTGACGGAACTGCCGCCAATTTTGACGTTTCAGTCGGTCATTGATTTTACGGTGAGCACGAGCGCGGTGCTCTCGGGCCTTTATGCGCATCTGCCCTCGAACGGCAGCGAGCTTGTCTTGTTCGACGTCAATCGTAACGCCAAGCTCGGACCGTTGATCCGTCCGGCGGCCGATGCTGCGCTCTCCGGGCTCATGCCGCCCGGCGTCAGAAACTACCGACTGGCGGTCGTGACAAATGCTGGCGAAGGAACGGATGAAGCCGTCGAGCGCGTGGTTGAGGCCGGCGAGACGACGGAACGAACGCGCCCGCTCGGGCTCGTTTATCCCAAGGGGGTTTTTTCGCTTTCGCATGTCGCGTTGCCGTTTCCGCTCACGGACTCGCTGTATGGTCTTACGCCCGACCTCTCGGAGAACTTCGGCGCCAATCTGGGCGCGCTGGCCCCGCGAGGCGAACGCGGAACGTTGATCGTCAGCTTGGACGCGCTGCTGCGCATGTCCTCGAACCCGTTCTTCTCATACATGGCCGGGCGCATCGAGGAGCGCCTACCGCCCCTGCCTAAGAGTAACGCGCCGGCGCAGTCTACCGACGAACGCCCCTCCCCGCCGACGCCACCCAAATCGGGAAAAGCGCAACGTGTTTCGCCGCCGCGCCGCGCGCCGCAAGGCCCCGAATTTGTGCGCTGATAGAGGCAGTGGGCGCAACTGCGCGCCCGCTTGCCCTCTGTCCCCGAAAGCGACGTGCTGGCGTTCGGCGAGCGAGCGGCAGGAAAGATCGTCGCATTAGGCGCCTTTGCCGAGCGAGCTGACTCCATCATGACGCGATGGGCTGTTGCGGCGAGCGCGCTCCTTGCGATAGCGATCATCCTCGGCGTCGCGGCCATTGTCAGCCGGTGAACGGACTCGGCGTTACGGTCCAGCAAGCGGAGTCTTTCCGCGGTCGTCGCGGCGCCAGAATCGATCGACCCTCGCGGAACCCGCTATTACGTAGTGCGTTAACCTTTGGCGCCGCTAATCGGCAGCGCGGTAATCAGTAGCTTGACTTAGACATTGAAATTGTGAGGGAGGCAAATACACATGACAGCGGAAATCTTAGCTGACAAGGATCGGGTTTCGCGCCGCTCGTTTTTGGCGGCCCTTTTCGCGGGAGCCGCGGTTGCGACTTTTGTTGTCGCTGAGCCGTCGGACGTTGAGGCCCAGGAACGACAGTTCACCGGGCTCCACCACGAGCCCCGGCATTCGCGTCCGCGGAGCCCGTCGCGTGGACGTCGGCGCCATCGCCGCGTCGCGCGCGTTCATCGTCGCGGCAAGCCGCGGCCGCGCAATCCGGAAGCTCCGGCTCAATAAAGTTGATCGGCGAAGAATTGCGTTCTCCCCTCTTCATCTCTTAGGGTGAGGGGAGAATGGCTTTTGGCGGCGCCATCTTGGCGGCATGGCTGTCAGGAGCCATTTTGGCGTGAGAAATCGTTTTCAATAAACTCAATGGCCTAATCGTAGCCACGACGCTCGGGAACGTCCATTTAATTGGTTCATCCTCAATCTCTGAGGGACAGACCAATCGTCTGACAACTGTCAAACGAGCCATGCGTGGTTGGGCCGGGCCAGAACTTTTGCGCGCGCATATGCCGCCATTGTAGGCGCGTCCGCAACAGAGTTTGAGGCTGAACCAGTTAAGCATCAAAATTTCTCGGGCGCCCAGCGCAAGCCCATGAGCGGCGCCGAGTCATCATAGGCGTGCTCTGCCGAGGGCTCACATGGGCATCGGAAAACCAGGACCTTCCTCGCCGCCCTGCGATGCGACGAGACCACCGCGCCCTTCATGCTCGACGGGCCGATCAATGGCGAGAGCTTCCTCGCCTATGTCGAGCAGGCATTCGGACCCCGGTCGATCGCCTCGAGCCGGGATCCTCAGAAACTCGAACGGACTCAAGCAGCTCCTCGGCGGGTCGTCAGCTAGCGGCGAGGGCGTCGCGGAGCGCCTTCTCCTTGCTATCGTCCAATGACGTTTTGAGAACCGTTCCGCCCGTGCCCTTCAATGCCTCCAGCATTTTATCGCCCGTCACCTTCCTTATTAGGACAAACAGAGCTGCGTTGCCGGGCTGCAAGCTCTCGGAAAGCTGCTTCATAAATTCGTCGTTGATCCCATAGTCGGTGAGCGCGCCGCTGATGGCGCCGGACGCGGCGCCCAGTGCGACGCCAAGGATTGGGTTCAAAAAGACCAATCCGATCAGCAAGCCCCAAAACCCACCCGATGCGGCGCCGACAGCCGTGGTGTTGAAAAGCTGATTCAGTTTGACGTGGCCGTCTTCTTGCTTGACGGCGATTGCCGCGTCGCTAATCTCGATCAAATATTCTTTCTGAAGCTCGAACAGCTTCCGGCGCATCTCCTCGGCTTTGGCTTCGCTCTGGTAAACTACGACAACGAGATCTGACATTTTCGCCCCCTTTGGTTTGACATACCTAACGTGTTGTGGGCGCGGCAAGGCAATGGATCGCCGCCGCCGGCGCCAAGACGGCCCACCTTACAAGTCGTAGGCGCGGTCGACGCGAAGAAGACAATGAGTGCGTCGAGAAACGCGCGGAAAAAATCGCACTGAATTCCACGTTATCTTCACTGTGAGGATGATCGCCCGCGTCTGGCGCGCTCATTGGCGCCAAGCAAGGTTTTCCCTCGCCACCCAAAATATTCGACCGGCAATCCGCCGGCCGATAACTTCTGTTTGTTCGCGTCTTCAGGAATTAAATTCCGCGAAGCGATTAGCGTACGACGCGCCTATGCACCACGACAGGTCTCCTGCGGACCACCCTGTGGACAACGACAACATTCTCGATGCGCGCCCCACCCCCTGTCGCGAGCGCCCCTTGCGCCATCATCGGCACGGCCGCGAACGTCTCCGAACTTTCGAAGGAGAGTCCTGCCGCGAGACCCGCCACCAACAGCGCCGTGTATAACGTCTTCATTGTTCGTTGCTCCTCTTCAAAGGTTGCGCTTTTGAAGTTGCATTCACCTCCAATGCACGCACCGCCGATGGGCGATACCGTGCCGCGAATTCCATGTCCGTCTCCATGCAAGGCAATGCCTGCCGGAAGCCGGATGAACAGCCCTGATTTGCTGGAAACCCGACACTGTCCCGTCATTTAATCGCGGAACCGCGATGCTTATGGGAGCGGTCAAACCTGGCACGGTTGCGTCGAACAGAAACGCCCCACAAAGAACTCCGAATAGAGTGGCCTTCAATTTCCAATGCATTGCGATACCCCCCTCATCCCGCGCTCAAAATCACGGCGCGAACTGCGCTGCACCGCGATATCTAGGTCAGACATTTAGTCCGTCAACTGGCAACAAAACGCTGCCCATATCCAAGCCTTTCTCGACGAATTCGTCTTCCGCTGGAACCAGCGGCGTCATTACCGCTCGGCCTTCGACACCTTGCTCGGGATCGGCTTGCGCACGTCGCCGATGGATTACTGGACGCTGATCGGCAGGCCATCACCACGTCACGCCGCCAGCGCGATCTGAGTTCTTCCTTTTCCGACCGAGAGAGCTTCTCATCAATGTCTTGCGCGCTGACGTCGGCCCCGCCAGCCGTCAACATCCGCGCGCACCGGAACAAAGGAAACATGCCATTAATGGATTGCGCAATCCGCCCGATCCTAGCATCATGATTCGTCACTCCGCCGTATCGCATGGAGGTAGGAAGATGGTGAACGACCGATTAGGCCGCCTGAAAGCATTAGCCATCGACGAAACACGAAAACTGTTTCAAATATTTCTGTACATTTGGATTCTATTGAACCTATTCTCTATTCATAAAGCTCTCATTTTCAACGAGGACATCCTGACTTACCAGCAAGGCTGTGCTCTTATCAACGCGTGGGTTTTGGCGAAGGTCGTGTTGATAGGACAGCGCTTAAGCCTCGGTGACCATTTTAGGGGTAAGCCGCTTGTTTATGCGATCATGTTTCAAGATGCTATATTCGCCATTACCCTTCTTATATTCTATATAATAGAAGAAACTCTTATCGGAATGTGGCATGGCAAGACATTTGTTGAAAGCATTCCGGCTATCGGTGATGGAACTCTCCAAGCAATAATTATAACTGTTATCATTATGTTCTTCGCATTAATACCGTTTTTCGCCTTTAAGGCGCTCGAACAAGCAATTGGTCGCGACATATTGCGTCAGTTGTTATTCGGACGCACGACAGATGCCGAAGTACCGCCCCCAAATTCGATCAACAGCGTTCTTGGGACTTTGAAGCCTGAACCATCTTCAACGTCTAACGAAGGCCAACCATTCATTATGAATTGGTATTATGCAAAGGCGGGAAAGACCATTGGCCCGGTAACGTACGGAGAGCTAAAGACGCTCCTTAAAAACAACGAAATAGACGAAAGTGCGATTGTATGGAACAGCTCTTTTGGAAGCGAATGGAAGTCGATACGTCAAACTGATCTTATACAGTCCGAATCCGCAAGATATTGATCATATGAAATAAACCGTTCCGGAAAAACGGCTTGGCCCCTCAGCCTCCCTCTGGGCCGAGTTCGGACCCCTCATTTTTAAATGCGCGTCGTTGACTTGGTGAATCACCCGACAACATGGTTGTGATCCAGCGACTTGACGGGAACTGTTCGCAGAGAGTTAGAAAGGCGATTGCCAAGGGCACGCCAATAAAGGTGCCAGGGATGCCCCACAAAAAAGTCCATAGAACAATCGCGAACACGACCACGGGCGGCGAAATGGCGAGAGCGGAACCCGAAAATATCGGTTCGATAAGGCTTCCGATCACAAACCGGATCACCATGAGACCAATTAAGACGAATACTACAATCTCCCCGGAATCAAATTGAACAAAGGCGAAAAGCGTTGGAAAAACGATGGCGGCTAGCGCACCTACATAAGGGAGGTAATTCAGCGCGAATGACAGAACGCCCAAGGCGGCGGCCAGTTCGAGGCCGACAACATGAGCGAAGCCCCAGACGGCGAAGCCGGTCGCGATGCTGGCTACAGTGCGCACTACCATGTATTTGCGAAATTTTTGGCCTATCTGCCGAGCCGCTTGCAACAGACGGCGACTCGTATCTTCATTTTCCAAGGATGCAATTTTTTCCTGAAAACCTTTAGTTTCAGCGAGACCCATAATCACATATATGAAAACGAGAACGGCGAAGGCAACGAGAAGGTTCACTCTTACGATGACGACCTGAAAAAAGTTGACCAGCCAGGCGGTATTGAAATGCTCGGTCACAAGCGCGAGGACGAAAATATCGTGCTCTTCAAGCCATTTCGTCGACGAAATGAACCTGTCCTGGACATCGGAAAGATTCCCACGAATCCAATCGGCAACCTCTCGACCTCCCCATGCAATCACGGACGAGAGCGCGATGATGATCCCCAGCGTTAAAAGGACATTAACCAGCAGCGCGACAGCTTTTGGCATCCTGGACTGAAGCGCTTTTTCCAGGGGCCAAATCAGGGCAATAATAAATATTGCAAACACGACCGGTTCGATGATCGATTGTGCAATATTCGCCGCCGTGATCACAAGTAGAGTTACGACAAGTGCGGCAGTAACATCAATGAAAGTTTTTTGCACGATCGCCCCTTGCCAAACCGTAACAGTTCTTGACCATTGGCTTGCCTCACGAAACAGTTTCAGGGACTAAGTTAAACCCTGCTACTCGTAGCCGGCGCCTGCCTTGATCGGTCTCAATCGTACCGCAGACCAGATGATTGTGGCAAGAGAGAACATACACCACAAATCCGCGATGCGCTTTTGGACGATGCAGTCGAGCGTGCGCGGCGGCGCGAAAATCGTCCCGTCATGCGCTTTGGCTTTTGTTCGCCCCGGGGGATGCGGTGCGCGGAGCGCTCCCAACTGGAAATTTCGTGGGTGGAGTGCGGAAAACGTCAAATTGCCGTCTCGATAAAGCTGGCGGAAGGTCCTTCCGGTTTAGCGACGGCGCTGGCTATGACGATGGGTTGGCAATTTGGCCGGCGCGAAGTCCCGGGTGCGCAATCCAGTGGACCAACAGCGGTGGGGTTCCCGCACGCGCTTGAACTTCGACTCGTCGATAAAAAACGCGTCGCTTGAACGGCCGCTAACGGGCGCTCTTTGGCAGCACCGCAGCACTTTCTTTCCTTTTTCGACGACAGCGCCGGCCGCGATCCGATCGCCTGTCGCCGGATCGGCGCAGTATCTTTCCGCGGCTGCGACAGGCCCAACAAGGACCAAGAAGAGCTCGATCACTGAACCAACTCGCGTAAAGATCTTCACTTGTGACCTGCCTCGCTCGCTTCAAAATGGTTGAACGAAACCAATCGTATATATTCGATCCCCGCGGGTCCTAATGTCTCCACGAGTTATCACGGAGTTGCGCGCGGACGCTTCATTAGGCTGTTGAAAAAGGGCATTCCGACATCCCAAAAAGGGGATGCTTGCTTCACAAGGCGCATTTCAATGACTTAATTTCGGCGCCCTCGTAGCCGAGTAGCCAAAAATCGCCGAATTGAAAGGAAACTTCGCCCTTTTCAACAGCGTGGCAGAGGTAACATAGACGACGACCCTCTTGCAAGAGCCGTTAACTGATGGGGTGGGCGCCGTCAGTGATCCAAGATCGACGGTCAACGGCGCGAACGCAGGCGATGCGGCAATTTCCTCCGGCGCCGCCAAGCGGCCGACTGGCCGATCGCTGGGAAGTGGCCGCCTAGTCGGCGACTGTGGGCGGGTAAGGCGGCGACACCAGAGTGACATGCCTGAAATCTTTTGTGACACAGATTCACAAGCTATTGATTTTATTGGCTGGGGGACCTGGATTCGAACCAAGATTGACGGAGTCAGAGTCCGCAGTTCTACCGTTGAACTATCCCCCACCGGCGCTCCCGTCAGGTCGGTCCGCGCGATAGAGTGCTTCGTCTAGTCAGAGCGCCGCCGCCTGTCAATATCGACGCGGGCGAAGCCGCGAAATTGATCGGTCGACGGGGCGCGACGGTCCTCACAAACAGCGCTCGTCCAAAATCGCCGCGATGTTCACGCTCATGACGGTCGAATCAAGACTGAAGATCTCGTCCGGTTCGACCGTGAACGGCCCGCTGGGGCCGACGATGGTCACTTTTCTGATCGGGGTCCAGGAGCCCAATCGATTGTGGCGGAAGTCCGCGCAAGAAACGCCTTGCGCGCGCAACTCGGGAAAAAAGGACCCGGTGGGCTGGGCGTGGCTCGGAAGCGCCGGAAGCGCCATCAGTAGCGTCGTCAAAACAGCGTATCGGATGTTCATGGCGATTGCTCCTTAAGGGTTTTTCGCGAAGAGCGTTTGACGCGCCCCCCGCCTCCCTGCCATGGTCAACGCGAAGCAGGGTGGAGACTGACATATGGCGTATGACCTCGTGGCATTTAAGGAAGCCCAAAGCGGGCAGCCGGTTAACATTAACCCTCATCTTGTTCGTTATGTCCTCAAGATCGACGAGACGACATCCCGGATCGTCTTCGACAAGGATCATTCGCTCGTCGTCGACGGAGCCATCGCGACAGTATCCGAAAACTTGAGAAAATCCGTAAGCTGACGACGCCAAATCAGCCGCTTCGGTGTTTTGGGCCGAAGGCCACGGTTTTGCAGCTAGCGCAGATGATGCGCGGTTCCCGAGAGCCATTCGCGCCCGAAATCACCTCGAAACCGGGAGGGCAAGCCTCGATCCTTGTCCCCATGCTCCCCGTCTCATTGGGATGGTCTTCTTCCGAGATAACAATCGTCGCGGAAGCCCCGCAATCATCGCATTTAATATTGGAAATCCATCGCTCGCGTGCTGTCATTTTCATAATATGCACGCATTCGCGCCTCAATTCCAGAGCGATCGCATGGGCTTGCACGAATGGACCCGCCGCCCAAGGCCACCCCACCGTTGACGTGGCCGCCCCGCTCCTGTATCACCTCCCTAGCCGCGTCGCGGCGCGAGACGCTCCAGTCGCGTAAACAGGCCTTGCCTTAAGTCCAGGCCGACGATCTGTCGAGCGTCCCTTTTCCTCACGATACGACGGCCCGATACGCGGGGTCTGTCTCCATCTTGACCGATCGACCCCAAAAGGGCGGCGACACGCCGCGCTTGGGGTTTGGATCACATTTTGAAAGAAAACACGTGACCAAATTTACCGATCTCGGCCTCGCCGAGATTCTTTTGCGCGCTCTTACGCATGAAGGCTACGAGACCCCCACCCCGATCCAGGCGCAAGCCATCCCCTCGCTGTTGCAGGGCCGCGATCTGCTCGGCATCGCCCAGACCGGCACCGGCAAGACCGCCGCCTTCGCGCTGCCGATCCTGCAACGCATTTTGAACGACCGCCGCCGCCCGGCGCCCTATACGACGCGGGCGCTCATTCTGGCGCCGACGCGCGAACTCGCGGCGCAGATCGCCGACAGCTTCCGCGCCTATGGCCAGTTCTTCCGTCCGGCCGTCGGCGTGATCGTCGGCGGCGTCTCGCATCGCCCGCAGATCGACATGCTGGCGCGCGGCCTCGACGTGCTCGTCGCGACGCCGGGGCGTCTGCTCGACCACATCTCCTCGGGCCATGTCAAACTCGGGACGACCGAGGTCATCGTGCTGGATGAGGCCGACCATATGCTCGATCTCGGCTTCGTCGTGCCGATCCGCCAGATCGTCGCGAAGCTGCCCAAGATCAGGCAGAACCTGTTCTTCTCGGCGACCATGCCGAAGGAGATCGCCGGCCTCGCCGGCGACATGCTGAAAGACCCGGTGCATGTGAGCGTCGCGCCGGCGGCGACCACCGCCGAGCGCGTCGAGCAGCATGTCTATTACGTCGACGGCGGCGCCAAGCGCGACCTTTTGGTCGAGCTGCTGCAAAACAAGGACATCTCCCGCGCGATCGTGTTCACCCGCACCAAGCGCGGCGCCGATCGCGTCGCGCAGCATCTGGAGCACGCCACGATCGGCGCGGCGGCGATCCACGGCAACAAGAGCCAGAGCCAGCGCTTGCGCGCGCTGAAGGATTTTCGCGACGGGCGCACGCGCGTGCTGGTCGCGACCGACATCGCCGCGCGCGGCATCGATGTCGACGGCGTGAGCCATGTCGTCAATTTCGAATTGCCGGAAGTGCCGGAGGCCTATGTGCACCGCATCGGCCGCACGGCGCGCGCCGGCGCGACGGGACGCGCGATTTCGCTCTGCGACAACGCCGAACGGCCCTTGCTGCGCGCCATCGAAAAGCTGACGCGCCAGACCATCGACGGCACCGACCGGCGCACGCCGGGCGGCCGTCACGAGGACCCTGAGCAGGAAGTCCGCCGCCCGCGGCCGCAACAGCACCATCGCCCGCAAGGCGCGGGAGCCGGCGCCCCGCGCGCCGCGCAACATGCGCAGGGCCGCCCGCAGGCGGCGACGGCGCCGCGCGGAACCGGCCAACCCACCCGCCGCCCGAACAGCGGCGCGACGCGCCGCCCGGCTTAAGCAGCCTCTTCCCTTCTCTCACTTGTGGGAGAAGGTGGCTCCGCGAAGCGGAGTCGGATGAGGGCTGATGGGAGGGATTCAGCCAAGTCCGCGACATCCCTCATCCGTCATGCTCCGCATGCCGCCTTCTCCCGTTCCACGGGAGAAGGATTCGCGCGCGGCCTTGCGCCTTTCCATGTTGCATCTTAATCTGCAATCCTACGCGGCGCCTCTGCTTCGATGGGAAGCCCATGGACAACGTTTTGGCGTCATTTTTCGCGCCGATCACGCTGCTGCTTGGCGGCGCGTTGGTCGCGCTCGGGTTTTTGTCCTTTCTCGACCTCAATTTCTTCAAGACCAAGTTGCGGGCCAAGGTCGCCTTCGCGGCCGGGCTCGCCTTTCTCTTCGCCACCGAGGCGATGTTTCTCACCAGCAGCGGCGCCGAACGCTATCTCGCCGGACTGCGCCTCGACGTGACCGACTGCGAATTTAAGGTCGAGGAAGCTTTTCCGCTGGAGCGCGGCAAGCCCGGCCATGTCATCTCCGACAATATCAAGGCCTGCATGGACGAGCTCGGTTACGACTGGAGCATCGACCATCCGCATTGCGAAGAGGCGAAAGTCGCCACCAACACTTTTTGCTATTTGCCGCGCGCGCCGCTCGCCCGCACGATTGTCGCGTTTCAGATGAAGTTCGAGTGAGACGGGAAACGCCCGCGATTGCGCGCGGCGCCGCGCTGCCCTAAGACAGGCGCCAAACCGCGAGCCCGCCATGCAAAACGACGCCTTGTCCAAAACCCCGACCGACGCGCTCGCAGAGTTGCGCGGCGAGATCGACCGCATCGATCTCGCCATGCACCGCCTTTTGATGCAGCGCGGCGAGATCATCGACCGGCTGATCGAGGTCAAGCGGACGCAATGTGCCGGGCCTGGCGGCGGCTGCGCCTTTAGGCCCGACCGCGAGGCGCAGATGATGCGCGCGCTGGTCGAGCGCCACCACGGCCTGCTGCCGCTCGACGCGGTGGAGGGCATCTGGCGCGTCATCGTCTCGACCTTCACCTTCGTGCAGGCCCCCTATTCCGTCCACGCCGACGATTCCGGCGGCGACGCGCAGATGCGCGACAGCGCGCGCTTTCATTTCGGCTTCACCGTGCCTTATGTCCCGCATCACGGCGCGGTCGCGGTCATCGACGCCGTGAGCGCGTCATCGGGCGATCTCGGCGTGCTGCGTTCGCTCGGCGGCTCCGGCGACGGCGCCTGGTGGCTGCGTCTCGTAGGCGAGCGCGCGCCAAAAATCATCGCGCGGCTGCCGTTCGTCGAGCGGCCCGATCACCCGGCGGGACTGCCGGTCTTCGTCGTGGCCAAGCCCGCCACCGATTTTTACGCGCAGGACATCGCGCTCTATTCGGTGTCGCTGCCGCGCTGGGCGCATGACGTGCCGGCGGCGGTCGCGGCGGCGGAGGGCGAGATTCTCGCCAGCGCGCCCAAAAGCGGCGGCCATGCGCTGCTGGTCGCCGCGCCCGCCAAAAACTCATCCACAAAGACCGGCGCCGAGCGATTGCTGGACGAGTTGAAGGCCTGCGGCGTCGAGGCGCCCGCCGTCGACGCCATCGGCGGCCATGCGACGCGCTTCGAGATGAACGAAGCTCGCGCCGGCGTGTTCTCGCCGAAGGGTTAAGCCAAGGAAATCCACATATGACCAAACCCGCCCCGCGCGAAAACGTGCTGGCCATCGACATCTATGTTCCCGGCAAGAGCGCGGCCGCGGCGCGGAACGGCGCGCGCGTGTTCAAGCTCTCGGCCAACGAGACGCCGCTCGGCCCCTCCCCGCGCGCGATCGCCGCCGCGCGCCAGAGCATCGAGCACGCCGCCGCATATCCGGAAGGCTCGTCGAAGCTGCTGCGCGCGGCTATTGGCGCGGCGCACAACCTCGACCCCGCGCGCATCATCGCGGGGGCGGGCTCGGACGAAATTCTGGAGTTGCTGGCGCTGGCCTTCATCGGTCCGGGCGACGAGGCGATTTACAGCCAATACGGCTTTCTCGAATATAAAATCGTCACGCTCGCCGCCGGCGGAACGCCCATCGTCGCGCCAGAGACGAATTACACCGCCAATGTCGACGCGCTGCTCGCCGCCGTGACGGCGAAAACCAAAATGGTCTTTCTCGCCAATCCCAACAATCCGACGGGAACCTATCTGCCTTTGAGCGAAGTCACGCGCCTCGCCGACGCGCTGCCGAAAAATGCGATCCTGGTGCTCGACGCGGCTTACGCCGAATATGTGACGACAACCGAATACGAGGCCGGCGTCGCGCTCGCGACGCAGCGCGACAATGTGGTGATGACCCGCACCTTCTCGAAGATTTATGGTCTCGCCGGGCTGCGGCTCGGCTGGGGCTACGGCCCCGCTGAAATTATCGACGCGCTGAACCGCATCCGCTCGCCGTTCAACGTGTCGAGCGTCGCCTCGGCGGCCGGAATCGCCGCGCTGGAGGACAGAGCGCATCTTGGGGCGGCCATCGCCCATAACGCGGAGTGGCTGCCCTGGCTCGCGCAAAACATCGCCGCGCTGGGGCTGGAGGTTCTGCCGAGCGTTGGTAATTTTCTGGCGATCCGCTTCCCCGACGAGGACGGCCGCCGCGCCGCCGACGCCGACAAATTCCTCACCGAGCGGGGCCTCGTGCTGCGCGCCATCGCCGCCTATGGCATGCCGGAGTTTTTGCGGCTGACGGTCGGTTCGCGAGAGGCCAATGAGCGCGTCGTCGCCGCTCTGGCCGAGTTCGTGGGGCGCCGATGAGCGACGCGGCGCCGCTGTTCAACAAGCTCTGCCTGATCGGACTCGGCCTGATCGGCTCGTCGATCGCGCGCGCCGCGCGCGCCAGGAACGCCGTGCGAGAAATCGCCGCCTATGACGCCTCGCCGCAAGTTCTCGCGCGCGTGCGCGAACTCGGCATAGCTGACGACGCCAGCGGCGATTTAAGCAGCGCGCTGGCGGGCGCCGATCTCGTCATCCTCTGCGTTCCCGTAGGCTCCATTGGCGCGGTGGCGCGGACCTGCGCGCCCTATCTGGAGCGCGGCGCCATTCTCTCCGATGTCGGCTCGGTCAAGGGCTCGGTCACGGCGCAGGTCGCGCCCCATGTGCCGCCGGGCGTGCATTTCGTGCCGGCGCATCCGCTCGCCGGCACCGAATATTCCGGCCCGGACTCAGGCTTTTCGACGCTGTTCGAGAACCGCTGGTGCCTACTGACGCCGACGCCCGATACGGACGCCGGCATGGTGGAGGTGACAGCCGAGTTCTGGAAGCGGCTTGGCGCCAAGGTCGAGGCGACGACGCCGGAGCATCACGATCTCGCGCTGGCGGTGACGAGCCATCTGCCGCATCTGATCGCCTTCAACATCGTCGGCACGGCGGCGCATCTCGAAACCGTCACGCAGTCCGAGGTGATTAAATTCTCGGCCTCGGGCTTTCGCGACTTCACCCGCATCGCCGCCTCCGACCCGACAATGTGGCGCGACGTGTTCCTGCACAACAAGGACGCCGTGCTCGACATGCTCGGCCGTTTCAACGCCGACCTCAAGTCGCTCCAGGGCATGATCGAGCAAGGCGACGGCCAGGGCCTATTCGATTTGTTCACGCGCACGCGCGCGATCCGCAAGGGAATCGTGGAACAGGGCCAGGATACGGCCGCGCCTGACTTTGGGCGGCCGCATGACGGGAAGGCGCCATAGGGCTTGCCCCCCATTCCACACGGCCTATGATCGTGGCGAGGAAGGAGCGTCGGGATGACGGGCGAGGCGGAGGCGGTCACGGCGGCGGTTCTCGTCATTGGCGACGAGATTCTCTCGGGCCGCACGCAGGACCAGAACAGCCATTACATCGCCAGATATCTCGCCGATATCGGCGTCGACACGCGCGAGATTCGCGTTGTTCCCGATGTCGAGGCCGAGATCGTCGCGGCGGTGAACGCCTTGCGCGCGCGCTATGCTTATGTGTTCACCACCGGCGGCATCGGCCCGACGCATGACGACATCACCGCCGACGCCATCGCCAGAGCCTTTGGCGTCGGCATAGAGGAAGACCCGCGCGCGATAAAAATGCTGCTGGAAGTCATTCCGGCCGACCGGCTCAACGAGGCGCGCCGCCGCATGGCGCGCATTCCGTTGGGCGCGGAGCTCATCGAGAACAGCATGTCGAAGGCCCCCGGCTTCATGATCGGCAATGTCATCGTCATGGCCGGCGTGCCGATCATCATGCACGCGATGCTCGACGCCGCGGCGCCGAGACTGCGAACCGGCGCGCGCGTGCTGGTCGAAACCATCGAGGCCGACGCCATTCCCGAGGGGCGCTACGCCAAGGACCTCGCGGCGCTGGCGGCGCGCTTCGAGGATGTGAGCATCGGCTCCTATCCGCATTTTTCCAGCGCCGGCGTGCGCAACCAGATCGTGCTGCGCGCGCGCGACGCTTCAAAGCTCGGCGCGGCGGCGGCGGCGACGCGAGAGATGATTTCGAGGCTGACCAACAACGGCGCGAAAGTGTAAAGGCCAAGGCCATGCAAAAAATCCTCGCCGTCTCCTGGGACCGCTTCCACGCCGACACGCGCACGCTGGCGCAGCGGCTAGCGGCGATCGGCGGCTTTTCGGCGATCGCGGCGGTGACGCGCGGCGGGCTCATTCCGGCGGGCGTCGTCGCGCGCGAACTCGGCATAAGAGTCATCGACACGATTTGCGTCGCGAGCTATCACGAAGAGACGACGCGCGGCGAAATCGCCGTGCTGAAGTCGCTGTCGGAGGAACTGCTCGCGCGCCCCGCCCCCGAGGTGCTGATCGTCGACGATCTCGTCGACACCGGCGCCACGGCGAAGATCGTGCGGGCGCTGCTGCCCGGCGCGCATTTCGCGACCGTCTACGCCAAGTCGGAAGGGCTGCCTCAGGTCGACACTTACGTGCATGAGGTCGCGCAGGAGACCTGGATCTACTTCCCCTGGGACACGGCTTTAAGCTTCCAGGAACCGATCAGCGCGCGGCGGAAAGGCTAGAGCAAGTTCCGCGAAAGCTGATAGACTTTTGCGATTAAAACTTGCTCAAGCATTTTGATTTTTAGGGATTTCTTATCGTTCGAACGATAAGTGCGCTAGCGGCGGAGAGAACCCTTCATCCGACTCGGCTTCGCCGGGCCGTCTTCTCCCACAAGTGGGAGAAGAAGCTCCGCGAAACAAAGCGAAATGAATTCGACCTAGTCCAGTCATGGGCAACTGATGTTGACTAAAACGGCGTCCCTCCTTCTCCTATTCGTGCGAGAAGGAGGGACGCCGCGCGCGCCAACGACCGCGAGCTTAACGCGAAAGTTTCGGCGTCTCGAATCTGTATGATATGGTGAGATGTCCGTTCCAATGGGAACCTGCGCATGAGTATTCTGGAAGCGCCACAAGCTCGGGACCGTATCGGCGTGGCACAGGAACAACCACCACGGAAATTGGGGATCGCCGGCGTGGAGGACGTTCCCTGGGGAACGCACATCTGTCAGGTTTACACCACCCAAACGGATTTATTGGATATATTGACGCCTTATTTCAGCGAAGGCTTGAAATCGAACGAATTCTGCCTCTGGATCACCGCGGAGCCGCTTGGGGCCGCCGCCGCGAAGGCGGCGCTGCATCGCGCCGTGCCGCGGTTGGACGCATTCCTCGCCAGCGGGCAAATTGAAATTCTCGATCACCGCGACTGGTACACTTACCTCGGCAGGTTCGACGGGAACCGCGCGCACGCGGGATGGTTGAACAAGCTCGAACGGGCGCTACAGCGCGGCTTCGAGGGTCTGCGACTTGCTGGCGACACGCATTGGCTAGCGGAGGACGAGTTCGAGTCGTTCATCGAATATGAGGCCAAGCTCGCGCCCGTCATCGCCAGCAACCGCATGCTGGCGATCTGCTCATATTCTTCGGAAAAATTCGGCATGCGCGAAATTTTCGACGCCATCGCCAACCACGATTTCGCGCTGATCCGAGAGCACGGCCGTTGGGAGGTCTTCACAAGCCTCGCGCGCCGCCGGGCGGCGCAATCCGTGAAGGAAAGCGAGGCGCGGTTGCGGGCCACCGTCGAAGGCGTCAACGACGGGATTTTCACGCTCGACGAGACCGGAACCATATTATTCGCCAATTCCGCCGCGTTGCGAATGTTTGGCTACGCGGCGTCCGAGGTGATGGGCAAGAATATCGGCGCGCTGGCGCCCGCGACAGGGCGCATTAGATGGGATCGCGTCGCCGCCAAGATAATACGAATCTGGAGGAACAGATTTAGCGGACGCGCCCACGAAGCCGAGGGACGACATAAAGACGGCTCGCTGTTCCCGATAGAATACGCGATGAGCGAGATTCCGCTCGATGGCCAACGCCTCACGGTCGGTTTCGTGCGCAATCTGACTGAATCGCGCAAAATCGAGGAAAGAATGCGAGCGCTGCAGGCGGACCGCCTGAACGCCATGGGCGGAATGGCGACCGCGCTGGCGCATGAAATCAATCAGCCGCTCAGCGCGGTCATGACTTACCTCGCCGCGGCGCAACGCTCGCTAAAAATGCCGCCGGAGCTGCGCCCGGAGAATGTGGAAAACACCTTGGGGAAGGCCGCGGTCCAGGCGGTCCGAGCCGCGACGATCCTTAAACACATGCGCCAATTCGTCTCGCGCGGCGAGCCGGATAAAGCTGTTCACCACCTGCATGATCTGATCGCGGAGGCCTGCGAACTCACCAATGCGATCGCGAAGGCGATAAATGCTCAAACGGTTCTTAATTTGAGCGCGAAGGACGATCGCGTCCTCGCCGACAAAATCCAGATCCAGCAAGTCATCGTCAATCTGAAGCGGAACGCCATCGAGGCGATGACCGCCACGACAAAACGCCAACTGACCATTTCAACATCATTGACCGACGACGGCATGATCCGCACCGATATCGTCGACACCGGCGCCGGATTCAAGGAAGACGCCAAGAAACATCTGTTCGAGCCCTTCACGAGCAAAAAGGCGCATGGGATGGGCGTCGGTCTGGCGATCTCCCATTCGATCGTGGAGGCGCATTACGGCGAGCTATGGGGAGAGCGCAATCCCGATGGCGGCGCGATCCTCAGTTTCACATTGCCGCTGGCGGATTACGATGAAACGCCGGAAGACGAGTTCCGCGAAGATCGCGCCTAGCGGCGTGACGCGCTCCGCGACGCGCATATGTCATTGTTATCCCCTCGACTCATGGCGAAGGGAACCACGTTGACGCCACCTCTCCCCGCTCGCGGGGAGAGGTGAGGCGAGGGGCCTGGGGCATTAAATCCGAATCGGTCGATCGAGCGTGAGGTCTAGCGCCCGGCGCGGCGATCTTCTATTGCGGTGGTCATGCTGACCACCCGCGCCCCGGCCAAAATCAACCTCACGCTGCATGTGCTGGGACGCAGAGCCAGCGACGGCTATCACGAATTGGAAAGCCTCGTCGCCTTCACCGGCGCCGGCGACGCTCTGTCGCTCACGCCCGCCGCCGCGCTCTCGCTCGAAGTCGTCGGCCCCACGGCGCAAGCGGCGGGCGCGGGGCCGGACAACCTCGTGCTCCGCGCCGCCCGCGAGCTTTCCGCCCGCGTTCCGGGTCTGACCCTCGGCGCGTTCCGCCTGACCAAGCTGCTGCCGGTCGCCGCCGGCATTGGCGGGGGATCGTCCGACGCCGCCGCGGCGCTGCGGCTGCTGGCCCACGCCAACGGGCTTGGCGAAAGCGATCCGCGCCTGAGGGAGGCCGCGCGCGCGACCGGCTCCGACGTGCCGGTCTGCCTCGACCCTCGCGCGAAATTCATGCGCGGCGCCGGAGAGGATGTGAGCGCGCCGCTCAATCTCCCGCCCCTGCCCGCCGTGCTAATCAACCCCGGCGTCGCCGTGGAGACCAAGCCCGTGTTCCAGCGGCTCGGCCTTTCCCCCGGCGAGCGCGCGGACGGCTCCGCCCATCCCGCCGTTGAGCCCGGCATGGAGCGCGAGGCGCTGTGGCGCGCGCTGGCCAGGGGCCGCAACGATCTCGAACATGCGGCGGCGATCGAGGCGCCGGTCATCGGCGACGTGCTGGCGGTGCTGGGCGGCGCGAAGGGCTCCAGACTCGCGCGCATGTCGGGGTCCGGGGCGACGTGCTTCGGCCTGTTCACGACGCCGCGCGCGGCCGTGAAAGCCTCTCGTGCGATAAAGGCCGCGCACCCGGGCTGGTGGATCAAATCGGCGGTGCTGCGGTGAGGAGACAAAGATGAGCGCCCACAACCGCCGACCGCCCGCCGGCAAACAGAAGCGCGATGGCGGCGCCCGGCCCGCCGACGCGGCGCTGATCTATGGCGCCCACGCCGTGCGCGAGGCGCTGACCGCCGGCAAGCGCAAGCTCGTGGCGCTCTACGCCACCGCCAACGCGATCGCGCGCATCGAGGATGTGGCGAAGGCGGCGGGGCTGAAGCCCCAGCTCGTCGAGGCGCGCGAATTGACGCGGCGGCTGGGCGAGGAGGCCGTGCATCAGGGGCTGCTGCTGGAGGCCGGCCCCCTGCCCGAGCGCGACCTTTCCGATGTCGCGGCGACCGGCGGGCTGATCCTGCTGCTCGACCAGATCACCGACCCGCACAACGTCGGCGCGATTCTTCGCACGGCCGCCGCCTTCGCCGTGGAGGCGATCATCGTCACCGAGCGCCACAGCCCGCAATTTTCCGGCGTGCTGGCCAAGGCGGCGTCGGGCGGGCTGGAGCATGTCGAGATCGTCTCGGTGGTGAACCTCGCCCGCGCGATGGAGGAACTTAGCGATCACAACTACACGATCCTCGGCCTCGACTCGGAAGGAGCGGACACCCTGGAGACGGTCCCGCTGCAAGCGCCGGTGGCGCTGGCGCTCGGCGCTGAAGGCAAGGGCCTGCGCCGCCTGACCCGCGAACGCTGCGCCGCGGTGGCGCGCCTCGACACCCCCGGCGCGATCAAGAGTCTCAACGTCTCCAACGCCTGCGCGGTGGCGCTGAGCGTGTTGAGAAGGAGGCTGGGATGACGGGGCGCGTCCTTCTCCCACTCGTGGGAGAAGGTGGCCCCGCGAAGCGGGGTCGGATGAGGGTTTTTGGGATTGGCGGCGCGACTCATTTTTCCCGGATGTTCACCGAGGACTTTCGGTTGACCAAGTGTCGCAACCGTCCCGCGAACCGTCATCCGACTCTTTCTACGCAAGGGCTGCGTTCTCCCGCAAGCGGGAAAAGGAAGGGTTGCTGAAAACGCAAAAAAGCCCCGCCAGCCCAAGGGCCAGCGGGGCGGAACGAGGAAGGCGCAAAGGGGGTAATCCCGTCTCTGACCTACTCGGTTAAGCTAATTATTATAGATAGGAGACTCGCCCGTTTCCGCGCTGGCGCATCCTGTGTCGCGCCAGTGGAAGGGGTATTGGCAACGCTAGTTGCCAGTATTTTGTGTCGCCTTACGCGATGCGGTAATAGGCTTTTTGGCAGGACATCTCGATTGTCCGAATATTATAAATGCCCATTGGATTATTCCCATCAAGGCCAAGATCAGACACATGACGCGCATGGTTGCAGCCTGCCAATCCGTATTCTCGACAAATCGAAATCCGCTGACTGCCGCAGCAAACGCACTCGCGCCACCGAGGCCCCGGCCTTGCTGAAGGCCATTAAGCCAAGCGATCGCATTTTTCCAAACGTCAACTGCATCAATGGGCACGGGCGGTTCTCCGGCGAGCGGCGCGGTTGATTAACCAAAAGCCGTATGTCGCCAGAAAAAGTCCCGCAGCAAAAAGAAGCGAAGGAATAGGATTATCGGTCGCCCACATCGCGGCGAAGGAGCCGACAGCAAGCGCAAGCCCTAGAGTTACCGCAGAAGCGGCAAGGATAGAAACATCATCCGATGTTGTTGCTTGGCTCGTCATCTCATCATCAAGTCCATGTCCATCATCTACCCCCGAGCCGAGAGCCCCTGCCGCTACGGTATAGCTCTCGCTTTGACCAACAGCAGAACGCGTGGCGACAGCAGCCACCGTGTCAGAGATGGTAATGACAATGCTTTCGGTTATGTTTTGAATCATTTCGGCAACATACGCCGATATCTCAAAAGAGATCGCGGGGGTGACGACCATGACAAGGCTTTCTGCCATTTTTAGCCTCCCTTTTTGGCGGGAAGGTCCAGCAGCGCATCGTCTAAATTAAACTGGCGTCGAATGGGCTCGGAGAGACCTCCCAGTGAAATCCGTAAGGCCCTTAGCAAAGCCAACGCCTGATCCGGCCTCATTTCAGCTGTAAACACGACTACCTTTACGGGCTCTGTTTTCAACGCAACATTAGGAATAAGGTTTATTCTATTCCCATCTATCATTGCTGGTTCCGAGAGGATCTTTGTATCCATTCTAGTGAAGTTGATGTTTATACGAGCCCCACAAACATCCGCGATGGCTACGACGGCCGCACTATCCACCGTAGCGCTCGTATATGTAAGAGCCCGCTCGTACGGCGAGCACGAACACGCCGACGATAAAAGCGTCGGTCTGCTGAATCGCATGGGTCGCGGCGGCGGGCACGTAATCCGGCAACGCCAGCGTGCCCTTGGCGATGGCGTCGAGCACGCCGACG
>Ga0182012_10000165_pt1 | contig 73759 bp, 64 predicted proteins | sample 612S2SmetaG_FD_120486 | JGI IMG/M metagenome (GOLD analysis project Ga0182012, IMG submission 120486) | Permafrost microbial communities from Stordalen Mire, Sweden - 612S2S metaG | ecosystem: Environmental > Terrestrial > Soil > Wetlands > Permafrost | place: Sweden: Stordalen | collected... | reverse complement strand
GGTTCTGCTTCCACCCTTGCACGATCATCTCAACTCACACTTCTCCCACAATTCCTGGAGAAGCTATTTGTCATGTCTCGCCTCTTGACATGGGACATAAGAGGATGAGGTCAGAGCGAGCCTCGATATGATAACCTTCAGGGAATCGCTCAACTAGTGTTTCGCTTCTGATGGATTCGCCCGTCATTGCGAAGCCGTTGCGACGACGCAATCCATGCCTGTGCCGAGCAAGAGATGGATTGCTTCGCTGCGCTCGCAATGACGGTGGAGGCGCCTGAGCCGTCATGGCGAGGAGCCCTTGCGACGAAGCCATCCATGCCTGTGCTAGACGAGAGATGGATTGCTTCGCTGCGCTCGCAATGACGGCGGAGGGCGGCGGTAGAGATATCCCGCCTGCCCCGTCATGGCGAGGAGCCCAGCCGAGACGGAAACGCCGCGGGCGCCGGTCGATCCGCATTTTCATGCTCAACTCATATAACTGGATACAGTATCCAATTAAGTATTGTTCTGCGTAGCTTAAGTAAAATAGTCAGTTTACCGTTCCGGACGTGGAGCGAGTAACACTTCAAGAGGGGTAACACACCGTGACGAGAGATCGGTATTTTGTTCGAGCAGTGCTCGCCTTGGCTGTCCTGCTGTCTCCGGCGGCCAGCCATGCCCAGTCACCGCGGCTGCCGCAGTCGCTGCTGCCATTTTCGGGCGAAAGTCATCCCGAGCTGCCAATGCCTCATCCGACGACCAGCCACGCCCTGGCGCCGCGCCCGGCCGCGGCCGCTTCGGTCGAGATGAAGCATGAGATCAACGATATCGCGGTATCGATCATGGTCGCGGGCATGAGTTGTACCTGCGCGCGGTTCGCCGAAGACATCCGCAACGTGGTCAACGATCTCAAGCCGAACGGCATCCGGGTGCTGCCGGTGCTCGGCGTCGGAGGGCTGCAGAACCTGAAGGACATCCTGTTCATGAAGGGCATCGATCTCGCCGTCGTCGATCAGGACAATGTGCGCCTCTTGAAGCAGCGCGATCCGATCGTGTTCGCCGGTATCGAGCAGCGCATTCAATACGTGACCAAGCTCTATACCGCCGAATTCCACGTGCTGGCGCGAAACGACATCAAGTCGTACTCCGACCTCAAGGGCCAGAAGGTCAACTTCAATCTCAAGGACAGTCAGACCGACGTCACCGCGGACCGGGTGTTCGACATGCTCAAGCTGCCGGTCGAACGTTCCTACTACGACAATGACGAGGCCATCCGGAAGCTGCTGAAGGGCGAGATCGCCGCCATGATCATCCTGACCGGCGGCCCGCAGGCCTCTCTGGCCAAGCTCAAGGCGCAGGACGGCGTTCATTTCCTGCCGCTCGACACGGCCAGCGTGCCGGACCGCGACGTCTCGAAGGTGCTCGGCGAATATCCGACGGTGCAGCTGACCCACAAGCTGTATCCGGACCTCATCGCCGAGGGCACCTCGATCCCGACGATCGCCAATTATGCGCTGCTGGTCGCCTATGCGTGGCCGGAGAACAGCGAGCGCTATCGCAAGCTCAGCCGGTTCGTGAACGAGTTCTTCGGCAAGCTCGACCAGTTCCAGGACGGGGCGCGTCACCCCAAATGGGCGGAGTTCGATGCGGCCTTCGAGATGCCGGGCTGGACCCGCTTCAAGCCTGCAGCCCTCTGGCTCGCCCAGCATAACGAAACGGCGATGGCGTCGGCTGCGCCGTTGCCATCGCAATCTTCCGATGCCTCGGCGGTCGAGGCCTCCGACATGCGGGCGAACGTCGCCAAGGTGCTGGCCGGCTATCAGAGCGCCAATGGCAACAAGCCGATGACGCCGGCGGAGCGCGAGCTGGTCAAGCAAATCAAGCAACTGCTGGAAAAGCAGCAGCGCTCGCAGGCGATGTCGAGGCAGGTTGCCCAGTGATTCGGCGGATCGAACGAGGCCGGCCCCGCGGCAATGGCGGGGCCGGCGAAAATCTGCTCTCTCGCCGGCATGTTCTCAGCGGCGGCGCAAAGGCCGCCATGGCCGCATGGAGCGGCGTTGCGCTCGCGGGCGCGGTGCCACGACGGGCCGCGGCGATCATGGCCACGAACCTGCCGAAGGGGCTCGCGGCGGGGACCCTCAACGAAGCCGTGCTTGATGCGCTGCCGGGCAAGAAGCCCCTGATCAAACTGAGCTGGCGGCCGCCCAATTATGAGACGCCGATCGAGTATTTCCGCCAGCCGATCACACCGAACGATGCCTTTTTCGTCCGCTACCACCTGTCGAACATACCCGAGATGGATGCCGCCACCTGGCAGCTCGCGGTGGGCGGCGAAGGGGCCGCCGGGACGGTGGTGTTCAAGCTCGACGACCTCAAGGTGATGCCGCCTGCCGAGATCATCGCGGTCAACCAATGCGCGGGAAACCGCCGGGGCCTGTTCCTGCCCCATGTGACAGGCGTCGAATGGGGTGATGGCGCGATGGGCTGCGCGCACTGGAAGGGCGTGCGGCTCAAGGATCTGCTCAACCGCGTCGGTGTGAAGAAGGAGGCGATCGAGATCGTGTTCGAGGGAGCCGACGGACCGGTCACAACGGAAACGCCGAAGTTCGTCAAGAGCATCCCGCTCTGGAAGGCGATGGAAGAGACCACGCTGGTCGCCTTCGAGATGAACGGCAAGCCGCTGCCGCATTTCAACGGCTACCCGGCCCGCCTTATCGTTCCCGGCTGGACCGGGACCTACTGGATGAAACACCTGGTCTCGATCCGGGCAATCACCAAGCCGGAGCAGAGTTTCTGGATGAAATCGGCCTACCGCATCCCGGTCGGCCTATTCCCCGCGGCGGGGCACTTTGCCTCGCAGGAGACCGCGGTCAACACGCCGATCACCGAGATGATGGTCAACTCGCTGATCACGAGCCACCATCACGGCGCAATCGTCGCCGGCGCAGCGCCGCTCGTGATCGGTGGCGTGGCATGGGACGCCGGATATGGCGTCGATGTCGTGGAACTGTCCTTCGACGGCGGCCGCAGCTGGCAACGCGCGAAGCTTGGCGAGGATCTCGGACGCTACGCGTTCCGCCCCTTCAGTCTGGCGCTGACGCCGGGCTGGAAGGGCCGGCTGACCGTCCTGGCGCGGGCATCCAACCGCATCGGTCAGACCCAGACTTCGCAGCTGATCCAGAACCCCGCCGGCTACCATAACAATATGATCCAATCACTGACGATCGAGGTCACATGAAGCCAGCCTACATCAGGGTGGCGGCCGTCACGCTCCTGGCCGGTTGTTGTCTTGCCGCCGCGGCCGCCGCCAATGAACAGTCCGTCGAGCTCAGGCCCGACGCCGGGCGCGACGCCGTCGAAGCCCACTGCGCCGCCTGCCACAGCCTCGACTATGTCCTGATGAATTCGCCTTTTCCCACCGCCGCGCAGTGGGACGCGGAAGTCGCCAAGATGATCAAGGTGTTCGGCGCGCCGATCGAAGACGCCGATGCCAGGATCATCGCCGACTATCTCAAGAAGAACTACGGCAGCTGATCGGCTGCTCCGGCGGCCACTGCGTAGCATGGCGCACTCCGCCATTGGCCAGAGCAGACATCGAACGGCATTCTCGCCTATGACACCCGCGGCGTTATGCTACTGCCTCGATCCGGACCGCGAGCGGATCTGATGCCGGGTTCGCGGATCTGTTGAAGGTGCGCCACGACACGACGACGAGTGGACTGGTGCTTGCCGATGGGTGCACGTGACCGCATGCCTTGGGGTCACCGACCGGTCCGTCACCTACTGCAACGGGACCACGATCTCGAACCGGGTGCCGTCGAGCCGGGCGACGTGGATCTGGCCGTCGACCTGGCGCACGAAGGCGTCGACCAGCCTGCTGCCGAATCCGTTGTTCTGCGACGACCAGTTCTCGGGCAGTCCCCGGCCATTGTCTGCAACCGACAGCCGCAGATGGCCGTCGATCCTGCCGATCGATACCTTGATGACCGCGCCATCGGCCTTGCCCTCGAAGGCGTGTTTCACGGCGTTGGTGGCCAGCTCGTTCACGACCAACCCCAGGGGGACGGCGACATCCGCCGACAGCCATACCTCGTCGGCGTCGACGACGAAATCGACGCCGCGGTTGGCGGAGAGCAGGCTGGTTTCAATATGACGGCAGAGATTTTTGATGTAGTCGGCGAAATCGATCTCTCCCAGTTTATTGCCCTGGTAAAGGCTGGTGTGCAGTTCGGCGATGGTGGATATGCGCTCCCTGGCGGCGTCCAGATGTCTTCGCAGGTCCGCATCGCGCTTATTGGCGGAAGATTGCAGATGGAGCATGCTGGCAACGATCGTCAGGTTGTTCTTGGTGCGATGGTTCATCTCGCGGAACAGGATTTCGGTGCGCTCGTGCGCGGCCTCACGCGCAAGTTCGGCCTGCTTGCGGCCGGTGATATCAAAGATGGCGCCCACCAGCCGCACGCCCCCTTTCGGATCGGCGATGACCGCGCCGCGCGTGGCGACCCATCGCGTTCCCTTCTCGGTCAGAATGCGGTATTCCAGGCCGAATGCATCCCGCTCCCGCAAGACGCGTTGCAATTCCAACTCGAACCTCGGCGCATCCCTGGCATCGATGCGCGCGACATAATCGGAGAGCGGACGCTCGGCGCGACAATCGGTCAATCCATAGATGGCATTGTAGCTGCCGGACGACATCACCTGGCCGCTGGTCGGATTGTAATCATAGGCGCCCACTTCGGCGACGTGCATGGCCGCGGCCAGCCGCGCCTCGGCGGCCTCGCGATCGGCTTCAGCCTGCTTGCGCTTGGTGACGTCGTTGAAGATGATGCCGAGACGCGGACCGCCCAGCGGAAAGGCGCGCAGATCGACCCAGCGCTGCGGCCGCGGCGAATAACGCTCCAGCCGGTCCGGCGCGCCGCTGCGCACCACCTCGGCGAAGAAGCGAAGCCATTCCGGGTCGCCGCCCGGCGCGAACTCGGAGGCCAGATGCCCGACCACCAGCTCGCGCGCCATTCCGGTGTGGGTCTCAAAGGCGGGGTTGGCTTCGATGGCCAGAAAATCGACCGCGGTCCCGGCCTCGTCGTAGATGATGTCGTGAACGACATAGGCTTCGGACATCGAATTGAACAGCATCCGGTAACGTTGCTCGCTCTCGGCGAGTGCGATCTCGGTCTCGCGCCGTTTGGTGATGTCGATCTGGACCGCGGCGATGCGCGTGGCTTTGCCGGAAAGGTCCTTGATGACGCCGCCGCGGCTGACAAAATGCCGGACGGTTCCGTCCGGCCAGATGCCACGCATTTCGGTGTCGAAGCGGCTTCCGTTGGCGATGGCGGCCTGCCAGGTCCGGCTGACGTGTTCGACATCGTCAGGATGAACGAAGCTCGCGAAATTATCCGGCGAGGGTTGGAAGCTATCCGGACTTCGGCCCATCAGCCGGTAGAGGTTTTCCGACCAGCTGATCTGACCTTTGGCGAGATCCCACTCCCAATCGCCGACCGCCCCGGCTTCCTGGGCGCGCGCCAGCCGCCGCTCGCGGGCGCTTTCCCGATCGAAACCGGTCCTCAGCTTTTCGGCGAGCAGGATGATGACGCCGGCGACGACGGCGAACAGCACAAGGCTTGCCACTTCGTTCAATGAATTGAGCTCGAAACTGAAGGGCGGCGGCAGGAAAAAATACCAGCAGATCAGAATCGCCATGGCGAGCGCCAGCAATCCCGCCAAATAGCCCGAGAGAAGGGTTGCAACGAGAACCGCGAGGATGAAGGTCGCGAACGGCACCACGCCCGGTGCAAACGCGCCTATCGCCGCCCTCAGCAAAGCAGCCGACAGTGTGGCGCCCACAGCGACGGCGATAGCGCCGGAGCGCGTCCGGGTGCGCCAGCGAAGAAGGGGCATACCCATCGTACTTGTCCCATCGTCGCAAGCGATCCTAGCGATTGCCGCGCGGTTTGGCGACTGGCTAATTTCGGCAGCGAGCCACTTGGGAAGCATCAAGAAAGGGCAGACTGCCGCCTCCCGCGCCAAGCTGGTGCATGCTTCCGGTCCGGGATGCTGAAGCGTCGGTCGTCCGACATGGGAACCCGAGACGCTCGCGAACCGCGGTGGGCGCGGCGATAGGGCGACCACAAGGGCGCCCTGCGGGATCGACATGGCGTAGGGGCGCCCCCTGGGGGCGCCCTGCTGAATCAGACGGCGGATCAGTTGACGTGCGTCTAAGCCGCGCGCACCGAATTGAGGAACCTGCCGACTTCAAGCTTGAGGCGGTTGCTGTCGCCAGACAGCGACTGCGCCGCGGAGAGGACCTGCGATGAAGCCGAGCCGGTCTCGTTGGCACCGCGCTGCACGTCGCTGATGTTGGAGGAGACCTCGAGGGTGCCCTGCGCGGCCTGCTGCACGTTGCGGGAAATCTCCTGGGTCGCCGCGCCCTGCTGTTCCACCGCTGCCGCAATGGTTGAGGAGATCTCCGACAGTTTCTCGATCATGCCGCTGATTTGCTTGATGGCGTTGACCGACTCCAGCGTCGCGGACTGGATGCCGGTGATCTGATGGCCGATTTCGCCGGTCGCCTTCGCGGTCTGCTCGGCCAGGGCTTTCACCTCGGAGGCGACCACCGCAAAGCCCCGTCCCGCCTCACCGGCGCGCGCCGCCTCAATGGTGGCGTTGAGCGCCAACAGATTGGTCTGTCCGGCGATGGTATTGATCAGTTCGACCACGTCGCCGATCCGGCTCGCGGCGTTCGACAGCTCACCGACGCGATCGGTGGTGTTGCGCGCCTGGTCGACCGCCTCGTTGGCCATCCGCGCCGATGCCTGAACCTGACGGCTGATCTCATGAACCGAAGAGGCCATCTGCTCCGTGGCCGAAGCCACCGACTGCACGTTGGTGGAGGCCTCTTCCGACGCGGCGGCAACGGTTGTCGTGATTTCCTGGGTTCGCTCGGCGCTCCTGGTCAGGGTTGCCGCCGACGCCTCCAGCTCGGTCGATGCCGACGAAACGGTTTCGATGATCGCGCCGACGGCGGATTCGAAGTCGTCGGCAATCCTGATCATGTCCGCTTGGCGCTGCTGCGCGGCGGCCTTTTCCTGCCCGAGCTTGGCTTGCGCTTCGTCGCGGGCCTTCTGCTCGGCATTGCCGCGGATCACCGTGACCGTCTTGGCAAGGTCGCCGATTTCGTCGCCACGATCCGCGCCGGGAATGACGATATCGAGTTGGCCTTCGGCCATCTGGCCAAGCGCGCCGTTCAGAAAGATCAGCGGCCGGGCAATCCCGAAAAAGGAAAACCCCACCGAGCCGATCAGCGACAGCATCAAGACGATGGTGAGGATGAGGCCGATCCGGTTGGCCCACATCATATCGGCCGCCGCGGCAGTCTTCGCCTCGGCGGTCAGCTGCTGCGCCGCCGACACCGTCGCCTGCATCAGCTCACCGGCCTCGCCCGACAACTTGATGATTCTGGTCGTGACATCCGCCTTTGCGGCGTTCAACCTGACCACCTCATCATTGGCGGCAACGAACCTTTTGACGATGGAACCGAGCCCATCAATCCCTGCCTGAAAGGCCCTGTCGCCGGCGAGAGCGCGCAGCCGACCTAACACCTCGTGGAGCGTGGACTCTTCAGCAATGATGATCTGCTTCTGACCATCATCGCCGGTCACGCTGAAACGCCAGGCCGCGGCACGCAGCCTGTTGATCCCGGCGTCCGCCTGATACAACAGCTTTTCGATCTCGTCGCCGCGTTCCAATGGCGCCAGCGCCGGCGAGGCCAGCAGCGCCGCAAAGGCCTTGCTCCATTGATCCGAGATCGCGGACCGTTTGTCGGTCTGCGCCAAAAGCTCGGCTTGCGCCTTCACGTTCTCGTGGACGCCGGCGTCGTAATCAGTCATCAGCGACTTGATCTTGCGCAGCCGCTCCTTGTTCTCGGGGTTGACGGCATGCAGCAGCGCGGCGTCGATGCCATGTTCCTCTCTGGAGCGGGCCTGGCTCAACTCGCGCTCGCCCTTCCCGATCTCGGCTGGCGTCTTTGCCAGCCGGATACCGCGAGAGCCCAGCATCATTTCCCGCAGACCGAGCTCGGCGGTGAGCGCGTTGTCGGCCACCCCCTGCTGCATTTCGGCGCGCTCATTGGCGGCGTTGACGGACGATTCCGTGGCCATCTGATTGGCGATCATGCCGACCGAGAGCAACACGCCGATGGCGCCGGCGAGCCCCAACTTGTACCCAATGCGATCGAACTTGACCAAGGGAGCGAACCTTCAACATGAGTTTCAGGACTTGGCGAGGTCGGATCGCATCCCGCGACCGACGCGCGCTCTCTCAGCCAAGCGATAGCGGGCGCAACATTCTATTAATGTTAAGATCCGTGCACGTAGAACTACGGCGCATTGGCTTGGATTTGCCGTGGGCGCCGTGGTTTCGGGGGAGAGCGCACAGGGTGCTTGCGGGTGCACATGGCGATGCCGGCCATCTTAGGCCACAGCGGCTCGCGGCCGAAGCCCCAAGGGCGCCGTTGCCGACCCTGCAAACCCGGGCGTCAGACGCCGAGATAGCGCTGCAATATCTCGGGCTGGGCCTTGATTTCCCCCGCCGGTCCCTCGTGAACGATATGGCCGTTGTTGATGATGTAGAGCCGGCTGGCCAGCGCCAGCGTCGCCGCCAGATTCTGTTCCACCAGCACGATGGTCTGGCCCGCGGCGGCGAGTTCGCGGCAGGCATGGACCAGATCGCGCACGATCACCGGCGCCAGGCCCTCGAACGGTTCGTCGAGCAGGATGATTTTCGGATCGCGCACCAGCGCGCGGGCGATCGCCAGCATCTGCTGCTCGCCCCCGGACAGGTCGGTGCCGCTGCTGCTGCGGCGCTCCTTCAGGCGCGGAAACATGTCGTAGATTCGTTCCAGCGGCCATTTGCCGGATGCCGTCAGTCCGGCGAGGATGATGTTCTCCTCGACGCTGAGGCTGCCGAAGATGCGGCGATCCTCCGGCACCAGTTGCATGCCGGCCCTTGCGATAACGTGGCTCTTCGCGCCGGCCAGATCGATGCCATCGAGCACCACCTTGCCGGTCTTCGGGGTCACCACACCCATCAGGCTTTTGAGCGTCGTCGACTTGCCGGCGCCGTTGCGCCCGAGCAAGGCCACCACCTCGTGTCGCTCGACCCGCATCGCGACGTCGAACAGGATATGGGAATCGCCGTAATAGGCGTTCAGGCCGGAGACCTCGAGCAGGCTCATTCCAGCACCCCGCCAAGATAGGCTTCCTGCACCGCCGGATTGGCCTTGATTTCGTCGGGCGTCCCCTCCACCAGCACCCGCCCCTCCTGCAGCACCGTGACCCGCTCCGCCAGTTCGAACAGCGCGTCCATGTCATGGTCGATCACGATCATGGTGCGGCCCTGCCCGATCGATTTCAAAAGCTTCACGGTTTCCTGGCGCTCCTGCGGGCTCATGCCGGCGAGCGGCTCGTCGAGCAGCAAGAGGCTAGGCGAGGTGGCAAGCGCAAGACCGATTTCCAGACGCCGCTTTTCGCCATAGGCCAGATCCGAGACCTTGGTGTCGGGCCGGCCGGCCAGCCGCACCAGCTGCAGCGTCTGTTCGACCTGTTCCTTGAGACCCGGGATGGATTCCGGATCGCGGAACAGATCGAGCCTGAACTTGCCGCGCAGATCGGCGAGCACCGCGACCGTCAGATTCTGTCGCACCGTCAGCTCGGTGAAGAGCTGGTTGACCTGATAGCTCTTGGTCAGGCCGAGCTGGCAGACGTCGGTGACGCTTTTGCCGGTGATGTCACGACCCTCGAACAGGATCTTGCCCGAGGTCGGTGGAATCTCGCAGGTCAGCATCTTGAAGAAGGTCGACTTGCCGGCGCCGTTCGGCCCGATAATACCGCGCAATTCACCATGGTTGACCGTGAAGTTGATGTCGCTGTTGGCGCGAAGCCCGCCATACTGCTTGCTGAGGCCGCTGGCCTGGAGGATCGGCCCGCTGCCGCGATCAGCAGCGCGCTTGTGCGGCACCATCGCGGCGGCGTCGCTGCCCGCGGCCGCGCTGAAGTCGGAGAGCGATGCCGCCTCGGTCGGCTCCGCCGGCTTTTTGGGGTGGGCCACCAATTCGTAGAGGTCCTTGAGGCCGCCGATCAGGCCGCGCCGCAGGAAGGTCACGAGCAGCACGAACACGGTGCCGAGCACCAGCTTCCACGCCGCGCCGAGATTAAGCGCGGACTGCAGGAAATCCTGCAGAAACAGCCAGACGGCGGCGCCGAGCAAGGGCCCGAACAGGGTGCCGATGCCGCCGATCGCCGTCTGCATCACCAGCTGGCCCGAGGTCTCGAAGGTGAAGGCGTCCGGCGGCATGAAGGCCTGCAGCACCCCGAGCAGCCCGCCGGCAAAACCGGCATAGGCGGCGGCGATCACGAAGGCGGCCAGCTTGTAGCCGTGGATATTGTGGCCGATCGCCTGCGCCCGCAGCGGGTTGTCCCGGATCGCGCTCAGGATCGCGCCGACCGGCGAGCGCACGATGCGCAGCGCGATCACGATGCCGATGAAGTAGCATACCGCCAGGAACTGATACAGCGACCAGCCGTCGGAGAAGCGAAGCGTGGCAAATCCGAGGTTGAAGCTCGGCATCGGCACCCCGGGCAGGCCGTTCTCACCGCCGGTAAAAGCCGACAGCGGATTGAACTCGACGAAGAAGAACACCTCCGCGATCGCCACGGTGATCATGGCGAAATAAATCCCGGTACGCCGCAGCGCGACCAGTCCGACCAGATAGCTGACCGCCGCGGCGGCGATCATGCCGATCACCAGCGCCAGCAGCACGTTGGGAAATCCGGCACGGGTCAACAGGTAGGCGGCGACGAAACCGCCGGTGCCGAAGAACGCGGACTGGCCGAACGATAGCAATCCGCAATAGCCGAACAGAATGTCGAAGCCGATCCCGAACAGGCCCCAGACCAGGATGCGATTGACGGTGTTGGGCGCGAAGCCGAGATGCGGCAGGATGAACGGCGCCACGATCAGACCCGCCGCCGTGAACATCTCGATGAGGTAGCGACGTCGCTTGGGCATCAGCCGGCTACCCTCATTCGCGTCCCTTGGTGCCGAGCAGCCCGTAGGGCCGCACCACCAGGACGACGGTCATGGCCGCAAACAGCATCACATAGGCATAGCCGGGGTTGAACATGGACGTGATGCTGATGATCTCGCCCGCGATCAGGCCGCCGAGCACGGCGCCGGGAAAGGAACCGACGCCGCCGATCACCACCACGACAAAGGTCTGAACCAGGATATCGTCGCCGATGCCCGGCGTCAGCGAAACCACCGGCGCATTGACGATGCCGGCAAAGCCCGCCGCCATCGCGCCGATCCCAAACACGATCATGAACACGCGATAGACATTGATGCCGAGCGCGTCGACCATGACGGAGTCCTCGATGCCGGCGCGCACGATCATGCCGATCCGGGTCCGATAGAGCACGACAAACAGCACGGTCAGCGCCACCGCGATGATTCCGACCACGGCCAGGCGGTAGGTCGGATAAAACATGAAGCCGAGCGAGGTGATGCCGGCAAACAACGGCGGCGCCGGCACGATCTGCGATTGGCTGCCGAAAACCAGGCGCGCGAGTTCGACAAACACGATGCCGAGGCCGAAGGTGACCAGCAGCTGATCTTCGTGCGGCCGATCGTAGAAATGCCGGATGATGATGCGTTCCATCAGAATGCCGACGAGGGCCACGAACAGCGATCCGGCGGCGACCGCGACGATGAATGAACCGGTGTAGGTGTAGGCGACGTAACCGGCGTAACCGCCGAGCATGAACATCGCGCCATGCGCCAGGTTCAGGACCCCGAGGGTGCCATAGATGATGGTCAGGCCCGACGAGATCAGCGCCAGCAAGGCGCCGAGCGCCAATCCGTTGAAGACTTGGGAGACGAAGTTAGCCCAATTGACCATGACGATATGTCGCCCGAACCGGCGGCCTTTGGCAATGACGTTGATGTGAAAATAAGCGAAGCGCCGCTGGCGGCAGTGGTCCGCCCGCGGCGCCTGGGTAGCGTCGATCTCAGGTATAGTCGCCGAGCTGGCAGCCGAACGCATCCGGTTTCTGCATCAGGCCCTTGCCGGGGACGATTTCGACGATGTCGTAATAGTCCTCCTTGCCCTTCATGTCCTTCTGCTCTTTGCCCTTGACGATGATCACCGGGCGGACGCACTGGTGGTCTTCCTTGCGGTAGTAGACATCGCCGACCAGGGACGGAATGGTTTCCTCTTTCTCGTAGACCTTGATGACCTCGGGCGGATAGAAGCTGCCGGCCTCCTCGACCATGCGGGCCCAGTGCACGAAACTGATATAGGCGTTTTCCGCGCCCCATTCCGGTTTGTAGCCGTATTCCTTCTCGAACGCGGCATTGAACATCTTGGCCAGCGGGAACTTGTCCTCCAGCGTCCACCAGTAATCGGTGGCGGCATAGACCCCCTGCATCAATCCGCCGGTCTCGCGCGCCAGGAACGGCACCTGGTAGGGCACCACGAGCTTCATCTTGTCGAGCACGCCGAACTGCTTGGCCTGCTGGATCGACAGCACCGCGTCATGCCCCCAGTTGACGTTGACGAGAATATCGGCGCCGGAGTTGGCGACGTTGAGCAGATAGGACGAGAAGTCGGGCGCGCCGAGCGGCGAAACCTGGTCGGTCACGGTGGTCCAACCGTCGGTCGCGGTGTTGTCCTGCATCGATTTGGTGACGGTGTGGCCGTAGGTATAGTCCGGCGTCATATAGGCCACCTTCTTGTTCTTGCCGAAGGCCTTGACCAGAACCGGCGTGATCGCCGCCGCGGCGGTCTGCCCGAAGAAGTTCTGCCGGAAGCCGTAGCGCACGCAATCCTTGCCGGTGGTGTCGTTCGAACCCGAGATGCCGCAGACGAACAGCACCTTTTCGCGTTGCGCCAGCTTGTTGAGCGCGACCGCGACCGCGCTCGACGTGCCCCCCGTGATCATCACTGCCTTGTTCTCGGAAATGAAGCGCTGTTGCGCCTGCACCGCCTCGTTGGGCTTGGCCGCGGAATCGGCCACACCGAGCTTGAGCTGCTTGCCGAGCACGCCCTTCTTGGTCTTCGGCGAGATCTGCTTGACCAGTTCGTTGCCTTCGTTGATATGCGCGACCGCGAGCTGGTAGCCCTTCAGTTCGTCTTCGCCCTGCACCGCGTAGGTGCCGGTGCGCGGCACCGATGCGCCGATGAATACCGAGTCACCCTTGGAACCGTCGGGCCAGGTGCCGATCGGGGGCATCTCGGCGGCCAACGCTGGTCGGGAAATGCCGCCCGACAACATCGTTCCCCCGATGAGGCCTGCCCCACCCTGCAAAAGGCTGCGTCGGGACACCAACGAATATATGCCTCGATCGCCGATCTTCTTGGTCATCACTTGATCCTCCCTGGACATGTTCCGTTCATGGCGCATGATAAAACTGGCCGCCGTGGCCGAGCGGACTTGTTGTTTGACCAAAGAGTTTCATTCAAGGCAGTTGCGGGTCAATGTGACTTTGGTTGAATTATATGTCGCTCGCCTCGATAGATTATGGCTTTCCGTTATTGCCTTCATTTCGACCTTGAAGAGGCCGGTTCCCGTTTTTTATGGATCGACGGGACGGGCGTATGTTGGCAGGATGTTTGTCGGACACCCATCCATAAAGCATTCAGCGGGTCTACATATGCAAGTTGCGAACGGGAGACCGCAATCGCGGCGGGATACTGATGGAATGGCCGCAGAGACAAGTGAGCGGGCCCAAAACGGCGTCGGAAAGGCAAAAACCCGTTACCAACGAAGCGCATCCTCTCCGCAGCTGAGCGTCATACCCGACGTTGCGTCCGCGGGTTTGCAAGGTCCCAGGGTCAAGCGGCCGGCGCAGCCGTGCAAACTTAGCACTCGCGCGCAGAATGTGCTGAAGATCCTTTCGGTCGAACTGACTGGCGAAGAGGCCCCGCGGGGCATGTGGGTCCCGTCCGATTTCTTGCTCCAGAGGTTGACTTACCATCATCTCTCGACCGCTCGGAACTGCGGGCCTCAAACGGCCACCGAGATCATCAAGTGGGCGCAAGCGAGAGGCACAATTATCCGTCGGCCTCCCCACGCCGGAAAATCGCTCTCCGCGATGTGGCAGGACACAATTGCGAAAATTTCGGCCGGGGATATTTCCAGAAAAGAAATAGCTGAAGCCTTGGAGAAGTCGGCCCGCCGAGGAAATACCCGCATTCCCGTCGCATTTCAAAGAGTACTGCTCCGTCTTGTCGGCTCGCCGAATGGATAGGCTTGCCCGCGCAGTGTGACGGCCCCACGGCCCGCCGACAGCCGGCGCAACGGGCAGGAGACAACGGCCCACTTTTCGTCGTCATGGCTCGACGGTCCCCCGCCGAAGAAAATGGATGCAGAACCTCACGCGGCGACCAACTGATCTGCGCGCACGCTTGGATGCGAGGCGATAGTCGAGGCCTGGTAACTTGTGAAGCATCGCCGGGACGAGATATCGTGTTGCAACGACCTGCGTCAGGACAGCGGATTGGGACCCAGTCATGCAAGCACGAAAGAGTTCGGCGTGAAGCGGGCCGTGGTTGCCGCCACCATCGGCAATATGCTGGAGTTCTACGATTTCATCACCTACAGCTTCTTTGCGATCGAGATCGGTCACGCGTTCTTCCCGGCAAGGAGCGACTACGGCAGCCTGATGCTCTCGCTCGCGACCTTCGGCGCGGGTTTTGTGACGCGGCCGATCGGCGGCATCGTGCTCGGGATCTACTCCGACCGCGTCGGCCGGCGGCCGGCCATGCTGTTGAGCTTCGCGTTGATGGGCGGGGCGATCCTGGCGATTGCGCTGACGCCATCTTATGACACGATCGGTCTGGCGGCGCCGATCATCGTGGTGATCGCGCGCATGGCGCAGGGATTTGCGCTCGGCGGCGAGGTCGGACCGACCACGGCCTATCTGATGGAGATCGCCGCGCCGGAACGGCGAGCGCTGGTGGTATCGTGGCAGCCGGCGAGCCAGGAAATTGCCGCGACCGCCGGTGCGCTGGTCGGCGTCATCCTCAGCCGGACCCTGGCGCCCGAGGCGCTCGACGCCTATGGGTGGCGCATCGCCTTCCTGATCGGGGCGCTCTGCCTGCCGTTCGGCCTTTGGATGCGCCGGGGTCTGCCGGAGACCATCCAGCAGCAACGCGGCACGGCAGCCACCGAACCTTCCAACCATCTCCGGCTGGCGCGCCGCTACATCCGTGTGATCGTCCTGGCCCTGATGATTTTGGCGAGCGGCACGATTGCGACCTATGTGACCCAATACATGACGACCTACGCCAAGAACACGCTGCACGTTGCGTCATCCCTGGCGTTCGCCGTGTCGCTGGTGAGCAACGCCGTCGGGATCGCCGGCGCCCTGCTGGGAGGCTGGCTCGCCGACCTCTGGGGGCGTAAGCCGGTGATGATCTGGCCTCAGCTGGCGGCGCTGCTCCTGACCTATCCGACCTTCCTGTGGATCGTCGATGCGCCCGGTGCGCTGTCCCTGCTGCTCGGCTTCGGTGCGCTGTCGCTGATCGCGTCACTGCCGTTCACCGCCTTTTATGCCGCCTTCACCGAGGCGCTGCCGCAGGAAATCCGCGGCGGCGTGTTCGCCACCATCTACGCCGCCGCCATCGCCACCTTCGGCGGCACCGCGCAGCTCGTGGTCACCTGGCTGCTTCACGTGACGGGCAATCCGCTGGCACCGGCATGGTACCTGCTGCTGGCAGCGGCTGTCGGACTACTGGCGATGATGCTGATGCCGGAGACGGCGCCGGCGAAGGTGAGACGGAGCTGAGGCGTCCGCCTCACACGTCCTTGGCGCTGTCGCCGCCGGTCACCTCATATTCGGCGCCGGTCACCATGTTGGCCGCATCGGAGGCCAGGAACACCGCCGCCGGCGAGATGTCGTCCGGCTGCAGCCAGCCGACCTTCAGCGGCACGGTGGGCGCCCGGACATCCCAAGCTTTTTGCGGCGACGGGTGATCATCCTTCGGCCGACCGGTTTCGCCGATGCTTTCGCTCAGCCGCTTGTCGTAACGGGTCAGCGCGGTGTCGACGAGCCCCGGAATCAGCGCGTTGACCGTGATGTTGTATTCGCCGAATTCCATCGCCGCGGATTTCATCAAGCCCAAGATGCCCCACTTCGAGGCGGAGTAGCTGGAGGCATCCTTGGTCCCGTGCTTGCCCTGCATCGACGACAACAGGATAAAGCGGCCTTTCTTTCGCGCCACCATTTTCGGCGCAAAGGCGCGAACGGTATTGGCGGTGCCGTTCAGATTGTTGTCGATCACATCCCGCCAATCCGCATCCTGCATCTCCAACAGCGGCACCCAGCGCTGGATCGCGGCATCGGCGACGACGATATCGATCTTGCCATAGGCTTGTTCGACATGGTCGGCGGCCGCCCGCAGCGCGGCGATGTCCCGGATATCCGCCCTGATCGCCTCCGCGCGCCGCCCATAGCTGCGGATCTGCTGGACCGTCTCGTCAAGCTCCTCCGGCGTTGCCGGTACGGCATTCGACGCCGACGAAACCGGCCCCGCAATATCGATCGCAATGACATCGGCGCCATTGGCCGCCATCTCCACCGCGATCGCCCGGCCAATGCCGCGGGCCGCGCCGGTGACCACCGCGACCTTACCGGTCAAAGCCGAGCCACGGCCCGCACGGATCGGCCCGGCACTTTTATCGGCCGGCGGCTCCGGAACCGGCTGGCCGTGCAGCTCCTGCGGCGCCGTATCGGATCGCTGCTGCGCGGAGACGTCGCTGATCGCAGCGAAGGCGGTTGCGGCGACCGCGCCTTTGAGCACACCGCGGCGGAGGGGATTGTGACCGGACATGGGAACTTACCTTGAACACGATTGACGAGGTTCAACCGGGAAGGCCGAGGCATGTTCCGGGCAGGTTCGAGCTGGGACCGGGGTTCCGCATTGCGCTGCGGAGCGCCGGCTCCGCTATAGGCGTCAGCGGGCCGCGCTTTCCAGACATCACAGCAGCACGGATCTGGCGCACCGCCTCGTCAACTCCTCCGGCGTCGCCGGTACGGCATTTGACAGAGGCAAACCCGGTCCGGCGATAGCCGCCACCGCTGTAGGCATGCGGGCAGAACGAATGAGTGCCGCAAGAATCTCTCCGTTTGTACCGCGGTGACTCGCTTCAAGCCGCATGCAGCAGCCCCAGCTCATGCGACGTCACGGACTTTGAATCGATTGTCGGAAGGAGTCGTTGTTAAGGACGCGGGCCACTTCGGTGTTAGAGGATGCACCGGTTGACGCCAATGCTATGGAAAGCGTGTGAGTTCTTATCCCCGACAGAGCTCCCAGGTTACCTACGTTCGCTGGCCCTTTCCAATGAAGCAGCATCCAGTTTGGAGAAACACTTCCGCCTATCGCGACGACAAAATTCAGCGAATGCGAGATTGAATCTATCGGTGGGTTGGGGCTCGCTAAAATTTTTGCTGAGGCAGCATTCTTGGCCGCAGCCTCGGCGCTCACGTCTGCATCCACTGCGTTTTCTTGCGCAACATGGAAGTCCTTTGTGGCTTCCAAAGCTTGCTGAGCCTGAATGGCATCACCTGCTGCAGCATCGGCTAGGTCGCTAATTTTCTGCAGCGCTGCTGGAGTAAGTATTTTTGACCTGAGCGCCTTGCGTTTTGTTGCGAACGCATCCTGGGCGGATTTTGTTGCGGCTTCTGCGGCATATTGCGCGGCTTTCCGAAAATAGGCGGTTCTTTCCGGATGGGGGTCATTAGTCTTATCTTCTTCCCGTAAACTTTGACCTTGAATATTGCCCGCTTTGCTTCCGCCCCCAATGGCGGGGTGGATCCCGAGGCTGAGGTCCCCTAATCCTACCGGTGTGAGCGCCGCAGAAAGCCATGGCTTTAGGCTCAGATTCCCCTGCAAATCTGTCGACCCAACGGGATGACACGTCTTTTCCTTTAGTTGATATTGCCAAGCGGCCAACTCTTTTAACGAGAGCGAAAAGCTCATTGTTTCGGTACGGTAGGCTTGGCCGCTGTAGGCTCCGCTAATACCTAGGTTGAAGCTCTGCGGTATTGCCGAAATAGAGGCAGGTGCTCCCGTAGCGGCATTGAGAGAACTTGGTCCTGATGCTAAGAAGAAAGCATTTTGTAACGGCTGAGTGTAAGTTACGCTGGGGGTGATTGAGCCAGTTTCATTAGTTTGAAATGTTAAATCGACCTTCGCGCCCCACCCTTCCATCCAATCTAAATTCTGCTTCGTGGCCTCCTCAGCAAACGCCTCGGCCAATTCGCATTTAACCTCCTGAACAACGTCATCGACCTTCACCTCTTTGCTGAACGGATAGTTATTGGTTGCATCCGACAGGTCAGGAACCATTGTGCATCCGGCAATACAGACAATGATAAGCGTTCCTACGCTGAGGTTTATAGCACGCATGGTGAGCCCCCGCTCAGGTTGTTATTTTCAAGACAGCATCCTGTCACCGTTGTTAGAGGCGAGGCAACGGCAAAAAGATCTTAGTCAGCGCGCAATTTCAAAATAACAGTTTGGACCCGCGCGCTGTGAGTGTCCAAACAAGCAAGTCGGCTCCAAGCAACGCCAATCACCAATACAGTAATATTGGCTGATCTCCGAAAACGTTCCGTATGGTACCGCCGCGTCCGTATCAGAATTCCCCGGCCTACGGATCGCGCGAATGCGCGTTCGATGGGTGAATACCCGCCGCCGATGCGCGGAGTCGCCCACCGAGGGCTTCGTCGCAAGAGCTCCTCGCAATGCCATGCCATTTCTCGCGGGCCGCCTTTTTAATCCACGCCCGCATGCCGAACGACCCCCTCGAAGCGCCGGCCGGGAGGTATAAACTGCCACGACCGATCCGCGTATCCGCGACAGGAAAGTATAATGCCGCGCCATCTGCTCGCCTTTGCAATCTGCTGCGTCGTCCTTGCAAGGACCAGCACCCATCCGTCCTCCGCTCCAGCGTCGACCGCGACCGCCGACGACACCCTCTGGACGGCGATCATCCCTGAGGCCTTTCCGCACCATATCTACACATGGCATGTGAGATCGGACGGCACCTATCGCGAGGATGGGCGGGATGCCTTGAGTGGCAACGCCGTCCAACCCACGCTGTCCGGCCGCTGGAGCATAGAAGGGGTGCGCATGGTGCTGCGGCAGGATGGCTTGGCTTACGTGTTCGACGGCGTGGTTCTCGGGGATACCTACGCGGGCACGCTTTATTTTGGCGGTCGCGCGATATCGCGGTTCTGCGCCGCCAGGGGCGAGAGAGCGCCCGACTGCCATGCCGCCGCCACGGTGGCGGTGAACGCGACAGGCATTTCCCTCTTGTAAAACCCATCGATTGTGCTGGCGGAGACAGATGGGTATCGCTTCGCTCCACCCATCCTACGAACGGGCCGTCATAGAATGGCTGTGATCCGTGCTAGCATGCGGAGCGTATCAATTATCAGGTGAGGTTGGCGAGAGCGGATGATTTTGAAGTTTTATCTGAAGAACCTGGTGGCCGGACTCGGCGCCTATGCCGCCAATGATGAGCCGCTCGCGGCCGCTGGCAACAAGGTGGCGCTGGTGCTGGCGAGCAATACGCCCTTTTATCCGCTCTATGTGGTGGCGGCGGCGGGAAGCGAAGGCCTGCCGCAGCTCTTGATGACGCAGCTGGTGTTTCCCTTCTTCCTGTTGGTGCCGGCGGTCTCGCGCCGTCGCCCGCTGTTGGGCCGGGCGATGCTGTCGCTGGCCGGACTGGCCAACACCGTGTTTTGCACCTGGCTGCTCGGGGAAAAATCCGGCACCGAACTCTTTCTCGTGCCCTGCGCCACGCTTGCGAGCCTGATGTTCGGGGCGGGCGAGCGGGGCTGGATGCTGTTGCTGGCCGCGCTGCCGCTCGCCGCCTATGTGCTGCTGCACGGACATTATGGCGCGCCGCCGCATCTCTATCCGGATGACGCCTACCTGGCGTTGTTCTCGATGAATGCCTTCAGCGTCGGGACGCTGTCGATCTTCCTCGGCATCGTGTTCTCCGGGCTTTACGCTTCAGCCTCGAAAGGCCTGCGATAGCCGCAACGATCGGGGCTACGCCGCGTCCCGGCGCGGGCGGAAATGCGGCTGGGCTTCGAGTTCAGCCAGCGGCGCCGGCCGACCGAGCAGGTAGCCTTGCGCGAAATCCACCCCGAGCGATCTCAGGATATCGAACTGCTCGCTGGTCTCGACGCCTTCGGCGGTGACCGTTGCGTCGAGGCCGCGCGCCAGCGTCACCACCGACGAGATGATCGCCGCGCTCTGCGGCAGCTTGGTCAGATTGCCGATGAAGGACTTGTCGATCTTGATCTTGTCGAACGGGAAGGCCGTCAAATAGCTCAGCGATGAATATCCGGTACCGAAATCGTCGAGCGCCAGCGATACCCCGATATCCCTGAGCTTCTGCATGAAGGCATGATTTTCGGCCGCCCGTTCCAGCAGAACGGATTCGGTCAGTTCGATCTCCAGCCGCTGCGGCGGCAACCCGGAATTTCGCAACGCCGACTGGATGGTATCGAACAGATCGGCCTGCTTGAACTGCACCGGCGACAGGTTGACGGCGACCTTGACCGCCTCCGGCCACGACGTCGCATCATCGCAGGCGCGCCTCAGCACCCATTCGCCGAGCGGAACGATCAATCCGGTCTCTTCGGCCAGCGGAATGAACTGGTCCGGCGGCACCAGTCCCCTGACCGGATGACGCCAGCGAACCAGGGCCTCGAAACCTCGCCGAGCGCCGCTTTGAAGGTCAAAGAACGGCTGGTAATACAGTTCGAACTGACATCGCGCGATGGCGTCCCGCAGGTCGCCTTCGAGCGTGTTGCGCGCTTCGAGCTCGGCGAACATGGCTTCGTCATAGACGGTGGCGCAGCTGCGGCCGGCCGATTTCGATCGATAGAGCGCCAGGTCGGCCTTCTTCAGCAACTGCTCGAGGTCGCCGCCATGTTCCGGCACCATCGCAATACCGATGCTGGTGCCGATCTCGACCCGACGGCCCATCAGCTGGAAGGGTTCGGCGATGGATTGGCAGATCCGCGCCGCCAGATCGATCGAGCCCTTGCCCTGATCGTCACAACCGGCCTGGATGATGGCGAATTCGTCGCCGCCCAGCCGCGCCAGCAAATCATTGTCGCGCAGCCCCGACCGCAGCCGGGACGCGACCAGCCGCAGCAGATCGTCGCCGGCGGCATGGCCGAGCGAATCGTTGACGTTCTTGAAGCGGTCGAGATCGAGCAGCAGCACCGAAAAGCGATCGCCGCGCGGCCGGCCCCTCGCATCGAGCGCGGTCTGCAGCTGCTCAAGAAATACGCCGCGGTTCGGAAGTCCGGTCAGGGAGTCGGTCCGGGCCAGCTCCAGCACGCGCCGGTTGGCCTGTTCAATCTGGCGCGCGTTGCGGCCGGCAAGAACAAGGTAGATCACCACGCACAGGGTGAGTATCAGTCCCACGGCCAACACGATCAAGGCGCGGTCGTAGCGCGCGGCCAGCCGGCCGCCGGCGGTGGGAACGGCCCGCACCTGCCAGTCGGCATCGCCGATCCTGAGCGTGGCCGACCACGGCTCTGACGCAAAGGCTTCGACGGGCGTCTGCGGTGACGACGAGAAGTCGGGAGTGAGACGATATTGCGGTCCGGCGCTCCGACCAAGATCGGGCGGATAGGCATTGATGGCAATATCCGAAGACGCCGCCGTTGCCGTTCGGATCGACTGCAGCAGTTGCGCCAGATCGAATATCCCGACGACAAAGCCGTCGAGATTGCGGCGCCGGTCGGCCACCGTCGTGCGCGAGGTTCCCTTCACATAGACCGGCACGCTGACGAGCACCCCATGGGTGCCGCCTTTAATATCGTAGACCAGTCTGACAGGAAGCGTCGCGATCGAATCACTGTCCCGCGAGCGGGCCATGATACTCCAGCGCCCCGGCTCGTTGGAATAGTCCAGCCCGTAGACACCGGAGTTTTTCGCTTCGGTCGAGAAGTAGACCGGGAAATACTGGGGACGCGGCGGCGCCGGCGAGACGATGCCATCCGCGGTAAGGGCTCTGATCCGATAGCCGACGACGCCATCAACGACCGCGGCGGCTTCCCAATCGGCACGTTCCTTCTGGTAGATCTTGGGCAGCCAGCCGACGCGAATGAGCCCCGGGTGATTTTCGAACAGCCGGCGGCTGAATACCTCGAACTCGCTGCGGGTAACTTCCTCGCTGGCGGACTCGAACAGCGTGCGCAGCGCCAGCAGCCGGCTGAGATATTCGTGGATGCCGTTCTGCAGCACCATCAAATCGTTGGCGGCGACGCCCTCGAACGCGACCCTGGTGACGTGCTTTTCCCAGCGTCCGGTCACAAAGGCCGCACCCAGCGATAACAGCACGCCTATGCCGGCGGCGATCAGTGCCAGCCGATGCGACCGCAGCCACACTGACGGGATCAACCGGTCCAAAGGAGCATCCGCCCTGGTTTCGTGGGACTGGTCCTGGTCACCCATTGCCGGCTTTCGTCTGACTGCCGATTCGGCGCTCGATCCCTCCTGGATCCAAACAGATGAGCGAAATTTAAGAATGAAATAGGCATACCGGGTTACGACGAATGGTAACCATTTGGTGTGCGGCGATTCATGGTTGAGGCGCGGTTAACGGACCGCCGCCCGCGCGGGGGGTTGCCGCCGCCTCGAGCCAAAGCCCGCAGTTAAGATGCCTTTCATATCGCTGGCGCTAATGTTCGATGGCTCCCATGCCGCTCCATCCCTTAGGTAAATGCGACCATGCAAGGACCAGCACCGTCGAGACGGCGACTGACGATCGGCGCCAGCCTCGCGCTCATTTTCGCGACGGTGATCGCCCGCGATGCCTGCGCCGACGAGATCGGCGTCAGCTCCGATCGCATCCTGTTCGGTCAGGTTGCCGCGCTCGATGGGCCTTCGTCGGCGCTCGGTCGGGGGATGCGGCAGGGCATTCTCGCCGCCTTCGCCGAGATCAACGCCAAGGGCGGCGTGCACGGCCGCAGGCTTGATCTGATCAGCCGCGATGATGGTTATGACCCGGACCGTTCGGTCGCCGAGACCACCCGGCTGATCGAGGAGGACAAGGTTTTCGCACTGATCGGCGCGGTCGGCACGCCGACCACGGCGGCGGCGGTTCCCATCGTGGAAGCGAGGCAGGTGCCGTTCATCGCTCCCTTTACCGGGGCCGCCTTCCTGCGCGCTCCGGAGCTGCACAGCGTCGTCAACATCCGCGCCAGCTATGGCGCCGAGGCCGAAGCGTGGATCAAGCACCTGACCGAGGATCTGCAGATCAGGAATATTGCCATCTTCTACCAGGACGATGCCTTCGGCCGCGACGGCCTCGCCGGCGTCAAGCTGGCGCTGGAAAAGCGCAACATGGAGTTGACGGCCGAAGGCACCTTCGAGCGCAATACCAAAGCCGTTGGCTCCGCATTGCGCGCGCTCAGGCGCGCCGAACCGGAAGCGGTGGTCATGGTCGGTCCCTACGGTCCGTGCGCCGAGTTCATCCGGCTCGCGCACCGCAGCGGCTTCCATCCGGTCTTCGTCAATATCTCCTTTGTCGGCGCCAACGCGCTGGCCAAGGAGCTCGGTCCGGAAGGCCAGGGCATCATCGTCTCCGAGGTGGTGCCGTTTCCATGGGATGCATCGGTGAGGGTCGTGGCCGACTACCAGGCCGCCGAAAAGGCGTTCGATCCCGCCCTCAAGCCCGATTTTGTTTCGCTGGAAGGATATCTTGCCGGCCGCCTGGTGGCGTCCGCGCTCGACATGGCCGGGCCTCGGCCGACGCGCGCGGGGTTGCTGCGACTCATCAACGATGTCGGCCGGTTCGACATCGGCGGCGACATCATGATGTTCGGGCCAAGCGCGCAAGCTACTCCGCCCAAGGTCTTTCTCACCGTGATCCAGCCGGATGGCTCGTTCAAATCCGTCGATCAATTATCGGCCTACCAACCCTCCGATACAGCGGCTGAGGCCCTGCCGGCGGCGGCGGTGCCAGCGGCCCTCGTTGCGGCCGATGAACCGCGCTCGGAGCCTGGGCAGAGCGCTTTGCGATCGCCCGGCCAACAGCACCTGCCGCCGATCCGAACGTCGCGCCGGCGCCACCTTACGCCATCGAGAGCGCCGATCTTGACCGGCGTGCGCTCCGGGCCTGCCTACCCTGACGGCGCCTGCACGTGCCGTGTCCGCCGTCCGCAGCGGGTCGCGGCAGTCCGGGCCCAATAATTGAGCAGGCAACCGCGCGCCCTCGCGTCGTCCGTCAACGATCGGATCCTCCGGCGTCACAATCCCGCGACCCTGGAACCTTGTGGTGGAGCCGTCGTTAACGGCCGTCCCGGGGGTTGGTTCGGCGATGAATATCCTAGATCCACAGGGTCCGATCGGAGCCGCTGATAAAACTATTCTGATCGATTCCGTGGCGATCATGCTGGCGATCGTGCTTCCCACCATCATCGCCATCTTCGCTTTTGTGTTCTGGTTTCGCGCCGGCAACACCAGGGCGTTCTACTGGCCGCACTGGACCTATTCGGGCCGCATCGAACTCGTGGTGTGGTCGATCCCGACGCTCACGGTGATCCTGCTGGGCGGCGTGGCGTGGATCGGCGCCCACCAGCTCGACCCCGCGGTACCGATCTCTGGCGCGCAGCGGCCGCTGACCATTCAGGCAGTGTCGCTCGACTGGAAATGGCTGTTCATCTATCCCGAGCAGAAGGTCGCCAGCCTCAACACGCTCACCGTTCCCGCCGGCCGCCCGCTGCATTTCGAGCTGACCTCGGCCAGCGTGATGAACGCGTTCTTCATCCCGCAGCTCGGCAGCATGATCTACACCATGAACGGCATGACCACCCGGCTCAATCTGCAGGCCGATACCACCGGGACGCTGCAGGGACTGTCGTCGCATTTCAGTGGCGACGGCTTCTCGGACATGCACTTCGACGTCCACGTCGTGCCCGCCCAGCAATTCGAGCAATGGACAACAGGCGCCGCCGGCGCCAGCCAGGTGCTCGACGAACAGGGCTACCAACAGATCGCGTCTCCCTCGATCAACCACGCGCCGGTGGTCTACCGGCTCACCGATCCGGACTTGTTCAACGAGATCGCCACCCAGAAGATCGCGCCGTCGAAGGGGGGACAGGCGGGCGTCAAGGGCGCATCGCCTTTGCCGGGAGTAGCCGATGCTCGGTAAGTTGAGTTTGGCGGCCATTCCGATTGATCAGCCGCTGCCGATGATCGCCTCCGCGGTGGTGGCGCTGGCGATCCTCTCGGTCCTTGGCTGGGTCGTGATCAAAGGGCACCTGCCCTATTTGTGGCGCGAATGGATCACCAGCGTCGACCACAAGCGGATCGGCGTGATGTATACGCTGCTCGCCATGGTGATGCTGCTGCGCGGCTTTTCCGACGCCATCATGATGCGGCTGCAGCAATCGATGGCCTTCCATGCCCCGGGCTTTCTGCCGCCGGAACATTACGACCAGATCTTCTCGGCGCACGGCACCATCATGATCTTCTTTGTCGCCATGCCGTTCATGATCGGGCTGATGAATTTTGTCGTGCCGCTGCAGCTCGGCGTCCGCGACGTCGCCTTTCCCACCCTGAACTCGGTCGGCTTCTGGCTGACCGCCACCGGCGCGCTCCTGGTCAACATCTCGCTGGTGGTCGGCGAGTTCTCCCGCACCGGCTGGCTGCCCTATCCGCCACTGTCGGAATTGACCTATTCGCCCGGCGTCGGCGTCGACTATTATTGCTGGGCGCTGGAGATTTCCGGCATCGGCACGCTGGTTGCGGGCATCAACCTCGTCACCACCGTGCTGAAGATCCGCACCCGGGGCATGAGCTATCTGAGAATGCCGATGTTCTGCTGGACCACGCTCGCGACCAACCTGCTGATCGTCGCCGCGTTTCCGATCCTGACCGCGACGCTCGCGATGCTGCTGCTCGACCGCTATCTCGGCTTTCACTTTTTCACCAACGAGGCCGGCGGCAACATGATGATGTTCATGAACCTGATCTGGGCCTGGGGGCATCCGGAGGTCTATATCCTGGTGCTTCCGGCGTTCGGCATCTTCTCGGAGGTGATCTCGACATTTTCGGGCAAGCCTTTGTTCGGCTACCGCTCGATGGTGCTCGCCACCATGGCGATCTGCGTGCTGTCCTTCATGGTGTGGCTGCATCATTTCTTCACGATGGGCGCCGGTGCCGACGTCAACGCGGTGTTCGGCATTGCCACCATGATCATCGCCGTGCCCACCGGCGTGAAGATCTTCAACTGGCTGTTCACGATGTATGGCGGCCGCATCCGGTTTGAGACGCCGCTGTTGTGGGCGATCGGCTTCATGGTGACCTTTATCATCGGCGGCATGACCGGCGTGCTGATGGCGGTGCCGCCCGCCGACTTTCTCGTGCACAACAGCCTGTTCCTGGTGGCGCACTTCCATAACGTCATCATCGGCGGGGTGTTGTTCGGTGCGTTCGCCGGTTACAGCTTCTGGTTTCCCAAGGCCTTCGGCTTTCGGCTGCATGAGGGCCTCGGCAGGGCGGCGTTCTGGTGCTGGCTGATCGGATTCTACGTCGCCTTCATGCCGCTCTATGTTCTGGGCCTCGACGGCATGACCCGGCGCATGCAGCATTATGACGTGCCGCAATGGCATCCCTGGCTGATCGTCGCCGCCGGCGGCGCCGGCCTGATCCTGTGCGGGATCGTTCTGCAGATCAGCCAGCTCGCCGTCAGCATCCGACGGCGCGAACAGCTGCGCGACGAGACCGGCGACCCCTGGGACGGCCGCTCGCTGGAATGGGCCACCGCCTCGCCGCCACCGGTCTTCAATTTCGCCGTGCTGCCCGACGTGACCGGCAAGGATGCCTTTTGGCAGGCGAAGCATGAGGCCGGCGGGGAGACCCGAAAGGATGATACCCCGAAGTATCAGGACATCGAGATGCCGCGAAACTCACCGACCGGATTTGTCTGCGCGTTCTTCGCCACCCTGATGGGCTTCGCGCTGATCTGGCAGATCTGGTGGATGGTGGTTGCCGGCGCGCTCGGCGCCTTTGCCACTTTCGTGATTTTCGCCTGGCGTGACGAGGAGGAAGAGCGCATCCCGGCCGCGGAGGTCGCGCGCATCGACAGCGCCCGCCGTGCTCACCGCGGCGCGGCGGCGCATGCGGAGGCGGCCTGATGAGCGAGCTCTCCTACGCCGGCGATGATCGCGACATTCTGCTGGGGCGAGATGGCAGCGATCGCCGAGGGCAGGCCCCCGCGCCGGTCTGGAGCGGTCCGGCATCCAAGCGCATCGTCACCGGCTACGGCTTCTGGATCTTCATCCTCAGCGACATCATCATGTTCTCGGCGTTCTTTGCCAGCTACGCCGTGCTGCTCAATCAGACCGCGGGCGGCCCGAGCGGGCACCAGCTGTTCGACCTGCGCCATGTGGTGTTCGAAACCGCGCTGCTGCTTTCGTCGAGCTTCGCCTGCGGCATGGCCACCATCGCCGCCGATCAGCGCAATACGATCTGGTTCCAGTCCGCCATGGCGGTGACCTGCGTCCTCGGTCTTGGCTTTCTCGCGCTTGAGGCTAACGAGTTCGCCGGCCTCGTCGCCCGCGGCGCCGGACCGACGCGCAGCGCGTTCCTGTCGGCGTTCTTCACCCTGGTCGGCTGTCACGGGCTGCACGTCTCGGCCGGCGTGCTCTGGCTTCTGACCATGATGGCGCAGGTGTTCGCCAAAGGCTTCAGAGCGGACATCTCGCGCCGGATCCTGTGCTTCGCATTGTTCTGGCACGCCCTCGATATCATCTGGATCGCCATCTTCACCATCGTTTACCTCCTGGGAAGTGCCGCATGAGCAACGGACAACAGACGGATGGCAAAGACATCGACGTCGCACCGGGCGACGAGTTTGAAGGCGATGGCGGCATCGCGATCCGGGTCACCGGCTATGTCACCGGGCTCGGGCTCGCCATCCTCTTGACCGCGACTTCATTTTTTGTCGCCGGGACCAACCTCGTCTGGCAGCCGAGCATTCCGGTCGCGCTGGTGGTGCTGGCGATCGCGCAGATGGGAGTCCATCTGGTGTTTTTCCTTCACATCACCACCGGACCCGACAATGCCAACAACGTGCTGGCGCTGGCCTTCGGCGTCCTGATCGTCGTTCTCCTGATGGGTGGATCGCTCTGGATCATGGCGAACCTCAACCACAACATGATGAACATGCCGATGGACCAGATGATGCGGATGCAGCCTTAGTAGCAGCGGCTAAATCGCGTTAAGAGATTTCACGATATGGTGATGCGTGTGCCGCTCGGGCCGCGGCGGTCTTTCCAGATGCGCGCCCCCTGCTTGAGAAAGCGCAAGCTCGTTCACCTTTGCTTGATCCCTCGGGCTCCGGCAGTTCACTGCCGCGTGATACGCGCAGCGGGTTCCCTGAATCGGAAGCATCGATCAAGAAGGAAATTCTTCGAAGATCGATTTACTGGCGGATTCTCTGCTGATTCTCTGCCAATGCGACGCCTCGGATCGCGCCATCACCTCTGACCTGTCGAAGCGATGCGTGTTTGATCGCCGGTGGGAATTAAGGCTTTTTTTAAGTTTGATTAAGGCCTCATTAAGCAAGCAAGCAACGTGGTCGCGAAAGGGTCGCGGAACTTCCAAGCTGTGTCCTGCGAGTGACAGCATTTTGTTCGAAAGCGGTTTATCTCCGCGCCATGAATGACGCCGACGAAGGGTGTCGATCTCAAGAACTCAAATCGTTATCCGGAGAATTTATCGATGAAAAAGTTGCTTCTTTCGACTGTGGCCCTGGTCGCTCTCGGCGCGACCGTGCCAGCACTCGCCGCCGATCTCGGTACCCGCCAGCCCTACACCAAGGCCCCGGCCTATATGGCGCCAATCTACAACTGGACCGGCTTCTACATCGGCGGTCACATCGGTGGCGCGTTCGGTGCAAACAACGGCTTCGCCGGCACCACCAACAGCGGCAACAGCGGCAGTTTCCTCGGCGGTGTGCAGGCCGGTGCCGACTACCAGTTCGCATCGAATCTGGTTGCCGGCGTCGAAGGCCAGTACAGCTGGCTCGCCAGCAACACCAACAGCGTCACCTTTCCGGGCGCCGGCGGTCTCGTCTACAACAACAATCAGCGCGGCCTGGGATCGTTTACCGGCCGCTTCGGCTACACCTGGGGTCCAGGGCTGATCTATGCCAAGGGCGGCTACGCCTACTCCGACTACAATCAGTCGTTGACGCTGGCCGGCGTGCCGCAGGCGTTCGCGCTCAACGGCAGCCACCATGATGGCTACACGGTCGGCGCCGGCATCGAATACATGTTCGCGCCGAACTGGTCCGCCAAGGTCGAATATCAGTACTACGACTTCGGCAAGACCAGCTTCGTGACACCGGCCCTGCTCACCGCCTTCGGCAGCACCCGCAACAGCGAGAACACCGTGAAGGCCGGCATCAACTATCGCTTCAACTGGGGTGGCCCGGTGGTCGCCAAGTATTGATCGATATCTGATCGAAACTTTCGGGAAAGGCCGGCGCCGCGCGCCGGCCTTTTTGTTTGACGCGCGGGATCGGAAAATAAAGTTTTTTATTAAGGCTGCGTTAAACACGATGGTCGCAACCGCCGGCATTCTGGCCGGCGGTTGACGACATTTTATTTAAAAGCTGTCGAACTGCGGGCATGAGGTCGCCGACTCCAAGGCGATCTGAAGAATCGCGATGATTTGCCCGGAGAAACACCCATGAAGAAGCTGCTCCTCGCGACCGTGACGCTGGCCGCGCTCGGCGCCAGCGCGACGGCAGGCGCTGCCGATCTCGCCAGCGGCCCCTACACCAAGGCTCCGGCCTATGTCACGCCGATCTATAACTGGACCGGCTTCTATATCGGAGGTCACCTCGGCGGGGCGTTCAGCGGCAGCAATAATTTCAACGGTCTCGTGCTCAGCAATTATGACGCCCAGTTCCTAGGCGGCGTGCAGGCCGGCGCCGACTACCAGTTCGCAGCGAACTGGGTTGCCGGCGTCGAAGGCCAGTACAGCTGGCTCGGCCGCAACACCATCAGCGCGCTCTTCCCTGCCGGCCTCGCCTACAACTCTAACCAGCGCGGGCTCGGCTCCGTGACCGGCCGCATCGGCTATACCTTCGGTACGGCGCTGGCCTACATCAAGGGCGGCTATGCCTACTCCGACTATGCGGAATCGTTGACGCTTGGCGGCGCGCCGCTGGCGTTTGCCCTCAAGGGCAGCCATCACGATGGCTACACCGTCGGCGCCGGGCTGGAATACATGTTCGCCCAGAACTGGTCGGCCACGGTCGAGTATCAGTATTACGACTTCGGCAATAGCCAGTTCGTTCTCCCCGCGATCCTCGTTCCCTTTGGCAGCTTCCATAATGACGAGCACATCCTGAAGGCGGGCGTGAATTATCGCTTCAACTGGGGCAACCCGGTCGTGGCGCGGTATTGATCCGCGCCCGAAACAGGTCCGGGGGCGATCAGCTTGGCGTCATTTTCGGCTGGCGCCGCGCCGATAGTGCGGCTAAGTCGATAGCGGATCATTGCGATACTGGTTGATGCCTTCAAAATCCGACCCGCATTCAAAGACCGACATGGTTGCGTCCTCGGCCGAGGCCCTGCGCTACCCATGGGACCATCATCCCGGCCCGGATCAGGCGGTTGAGGTCATGCCGGGGATATTGTGGGTCCGGCTCAAGCTTCCGTTCCGCCTCAACCACGTCAACATCTATCTGCTCGCCGACGGCGACGGCTGGGCGATGGTGGATTCCGGCTTCGGCAACGAGGAGACGATCGCCGCCTGGACGGCTCTGTTCGACGGCCCGCTTTCCCACGTTGCGATCACACGCCTGATCGTGACCCATTCGCATCCGGATCATGTCGGTCTGGCGGGCTGGATCGTCGAGCGTTTCGGCTGTCCGCTGCAGATGTCGCAGGTCGAATACCTGCAGTCGGTCTATCATCAGAACCGCGGCACCGAAGAGCGCCGCAACGCGCAGCGCCTGTTCTTCCGCCGCCACGGCATGGACGAGAACCTGACCGACAAATTGCTCGGCCGCGGCCAGGATTACCTGAAGCGGGTTTCGGTGCTGCCGCCGTCCTATCGCCGCATCTCCCATGGCGACGAGATTTGCATCGGCACCCGGCGCTTCAAGGTCATTACCGGCGGCGGCCATGCGCTGGATCAGGTGATGCTCTATTGCGCCGCCGACAAGCTGTTCCTGTCCGCCGATCAGGTGCTGAGCCGGATCTCGCCCAATGTCAGCGTCTGGGCGGTCGAGCCCGAGCAGAATTCGCTCGGCGAATATCTGGCCTCGCTGGCAAGCCTCACGACCACGCTGCCCTATGACGTTATGGTGCTGCCCGGCCACGGCGTCCCGTTCTACGGCCTGAAGACCCGGATCAAGCAACTGGCCGATCATCACGAGGATCGCTGCGGGCTGATCGCCGACGCCTGCCGAGAGGCGCCGAAAACCTCCGCCGAACTGGTGCCGGTGGTGTTCCACAAGCACGTGCTCGACGAACACCAGATGGGATTTGCGGCGGGCGAGCTGGTCGCCCATGTCAACTACATGCTGGTCGAGGGGCGGCTGACGGCGCAAGAGGTCGACGGCGTACTGCAGTTCCGGACCACGTAAGGCTTTGATCCCGAAAACCGCTTGCGTTGATCTGGATCACGTCTCGCCTCCCAATTTGCGCAACCCCGCCCCCCTGCGGAGGGCGCCGAATTGCCCGATTGAGGGTCGACAGCCCTGCTGGAAAGGCTCTAGAAACCCTTTATCACCTAACCAAGAGTCCGGCCGATTCCGGCTCCAGCTTCCAGGTCCGTCGCGATGGATTACAGCCAATTCTTCCAAACCGCCCTCGATCGCCTGCATGACGAGCGGCGCTATCGGGTCTTTGCCGATCTGGAACGGATCGCCGGCCGCTTTCCCCATGCGCTCTGGCATTCGCCGAAGGGGCCGACGCCCGTGGTGATCTGGTGCTCGAACGATTATCTCGGGATGGGCCAGCACCCGAAGGTGGTCGGCGCCATGGTGGAGACGGCTACTCGCGTCGGCACCGGCGCCGGCGGCACCCGCAATATCGCCGGCACCCATCATCCCCTGGTGCAGCTCGAGCAGGAACTGGCCGACCTGCATGGCAAGGAAGCCTCGCTGCTGTTCACGTCCGGCTACGTCTCCAACCAGACCGGCATCGCCACCATCGGCAAGCTCATTCCGAACCTCCTGATCCTGTCGGACGCGCTCAATCACAATTCGATGATTGAAGGCATCCGACAATCCGGCTGCGAGCGCCAGCTGTTCCGCCATAGCGACATGGCGCATCTGGAGGAGCTCTTGCGCCTGGCCGGCCCCGACCGGCCGAAACTGATCGCCTGCGAGAGCCTTTATTCGATGGACGGCGATATCGCGCCGCTGGCGCAAATCTGCGATCTCGCCGAGCGCCATGGCGCCATGACCTATGTCGACGAGGTTCACGCGGTCGGCATGTATGGTCCGCGCGGCGGCGGCATCGCCGAGCGCGACGGCGTCATGCACCGCATCGATGTCCTGGAAGGCACCCTGGCCAAAGCGTTCGGCTGCCTCGGCGGCTATATCGCCGGAAGTGCAGCCATGATCGACGCGGTGCGTTCCTACGCGCCCGGCTTCATTTTCACCACCGCGCTGCCGCCGGCGATCTGTTCGGCGGCCACCGCCGCCATCCGACATCTGAAGACCTCGAACTGGGAACGCGAGCGCCACCAGGACCGCGCCGCCCGCGTCAAGGCGATCCTGACCGCCGCGGGACTGCCGGTGATGTCGAGCGACACCCATATCGTGCCGCTGTTCGTCGGCGATCCCGAACGCTGCAAGCAGGCCAGCGACCTGCTTCTGGAACAGCACCATATCTACATCCAGCCGATCAATTATCCGACCGTGGCCAAAGGCAGCGAGCGGCTGCGGATCACGCCTTCGCCCTATCATGACGACCCATTGATCGATCAGCTCGCCGAGGCGCTGCTGCAGGTCTGGGAGCGCCTTGGCCTGCCGCTCGGCCGCAAATCGCTGGCGGCCGAATAAAACGGGAGCGTTGAGCTCCACAGGGAGCAAGCAGCGATGCTGCACGACTGGGGCGTGATCGCAGCCGCCTTTGGCTATATCGGGCTGTTGTTTCTGGTCGCGAGCCATGGCGACCGGCTGTCGCCGACGCAGCGTGGCCGCGCCAGCGCGCTGATCTATCCGCTGTCGCTGGCCATCTATTGCACTTCCTGGACGTTCTTCGGATCGGTCGGCTTCGCCACCCGCACCAGCGTGGATTTTCTCGCGATCTATATCGGCCCGGTCCTGATGATCGCGCTCGGCACGCCGCTGTTGCGCCGCGTGATCAAGCTGGCGAAATCGCAGAACATCACCTCGATCGCGGATTTCATCGCGGCGCGCTACGGCAAGAGCCAGGCTGTGGCCGCCACCGTGGCGCTGATCGCCATTGTCGGTTCGGTTCCCTACATCGCGCTGCAGCTCAAGGCGGTGGCCTCGTCGCTGGAAACGATCCTGAGCGAAGACCAGGGCTTTTCCCATATTCCGATCATCGGCGACATCGCGCTGATCGTGACCCTGGCGATGGCGGCCTTCGCGGTGCTGTTCGGAACCCGCCATAGCGACGCCACCGAACATCAGCACGGCCTGATGCTGGCGGTCGCAACCGAATCGATCGTCAAGCTGGTGGCCTTTATCGCCGCCGGCGCCTTCGTGACGTTCTGGATGTTCTCGCCTGTCGAATTGGTCACGCAGGCGATGAAGAGCCCGGAAGCGGTGCGCGCCATCACCTACACGCCCTCGCTCGGCAATTTTCTCACCATGGCGCTATTGTCCTTTTGCGCCATCATGCTGCTGCCGCGCCAGTTTCACGTCAGCGTGGTTGAGAATTCAAGCGACGCCGAGGTGGGCCGGGCGCGCTGGCTGTTTCCGTTGTATCTGGTCGCCATCAACCTCTTCGTGATTCCGATCGCGCTCGCCGGTCTCGTGACCTTCCCGTTCGGCGCGGTCGACAGCGACATGTATGTGCTGGCGTTGCCGATGCACGGAAATGCCACCTTGCTCAGCATCGCGGTCTTCGTCGGAGGCCTGTCGGCGGCGACCGCCATGGTGATCGTGGAATGCGTCGCGCTCTCGATCATGGTTTCGAACGATATCGTGGTGCCGCTGGTGCTGCAGCAGGGCGGCGAATCGCTTGCGGGCCGCAAGGATTTCGGCAACTTCCTGCTCGCCGTCCGCCGCATTGCGATTTTCGCCATCATGGCGATGGCCTACCTCTACTATCGCGGGCTCGGCAATACCCAGCTCGCCGCCATCGGCCTGTTGTCTTTCGCGGCGATCGCGCAGCTCGCGCCGGCGTTTTTCGGCGGCCTGTTCTGGCGCCGCGCCACCGCGCGAGGCGCCATCGGCGGCATGCTGGCAGGCGGCGCGGCGTGGATCTATACGCTGTTTCTTCCGAGCTTCCTGGAGGCGACCCCCGCCGGCCTCTCGCTGCTGCATCACGGTCCGTTCGGCATCGAGGCGTTGCGCCCGCAAGCCCTGTTCGGCGCCGATCTGCCACCGCTCCTGCACGGCGTCCTGTGGTCGCTTTCGCTCAATATCCTGAGCTATGTCGCGCTGTCGCTAGCACGCCGGCCCACCGCGATCGAACGATTGCAAGCCGACCTGTTCGTGCCGCAGGCGCTGGCGCCGATGACGCCGACATTCCGGCGCTGGCGCACCACCGTGACGGTACAAGACCTGCAGAGCACGGTGGCGCAGTACCTGGGTCCGGATCGCGCCCGGCTTTCGTTCGAAGCCTTCGCCGCCACCCACCAGGGCCCTCTCGACCCGGCGGCGCCGGCCGACTTCGAGTTGCTGCAGCACGCCGAACATCTGATCGCGTCCTCGATCGGGGCAGCTTCCTCGCGCGTGGTGATGTCGCTGCTGTTGCGCAGACGCACGGTTTCCGCCAAGGCCGCGCTCAAGCTGCTCGACGATTCCCACGCCGCGCTGCATTTCAACCGCGAGATCTTGCAGACCGCCCTGAACCATGTGCGCCAGGGCATCGCCGTGTTCGACGCGGATCTACAGCTGATCTGCTCCAACCGACAGTTCGGCGAAATCCTCGCGCTGCCGCCGCACCTCGTGCAGCTCGGAATACCCTTGCGGGAAATCCTCGAATTCATGGGCGCGCTGAGCTGCCCCGGCATCGGCGACAACGCCAGCCTGACGGCAACACGCCTTGCCGCCTATACGACCGAGGGCGAACCTTATCTGGAGCGCCTCCAGGATCGCCACATGGTGATCGAGGTCCGCACCAACCGGATGCCCGGCGGCGGCCTTGTCATCACCTTTTCCGACGTCACTCCCTCGTTCGAGGCCGCCGAAGCGCTGGAGCGCGCCAATGCAACCCTGGAAAAGCGGGTGCGCGATCGCACCGAGGAGTTGACCCGTCTGAATTCGGAGCTGGCTCTGGCCAAGAGCACGGCAGAGGACGCCAATATTTCGAAGACGCGCTTTCTTGCGGCGGCAAGCCACGACATCCTGCAGCCGCTGAACGCGGCGCGGCTTTATGTCACGAGCCTGGTCGAGCGCGAAAACGGCGGTGAGAGCGCGCGGCTGGTCGAAAACATCGACGATTCGCTGGAGGCGATCGAGGAGATCCTGGGCGCCCTGTTGGATATTTCGCGGCTCGACGCCGGCGCCATGACGCCGTCGGTCACAGGTTTCAAGATCGGCGACCTGATGCGTTCGCTGGAAATCGAATTCGCACCGATAGCGCGGACCAGGGGGCTCAAATTGACCTTCGTGCCCTGTTCGATGCCGGTGGCATCCGATCGACTGTTGCTGCGGCGGCTGTTGCAGAACCTGATCTCCAACGCCATCAAATATACCCCGAGCGGACGCGTGCTGGTCGGCTGCCGGCGCCACGGCGCGTCGCTGCGAATCGGAATCTATGACACCGGCGTCGGCATTCCCGTTCGCAAGCGCAGCGAGATCTTCAAGGAGTTCCACCGGCTGGAGCAGGGCGCGCGGATCGCGCGCGGCCTCGGGCTCGGGCTGTCGATTGTCGAACGCCTGGCGCGCGTCCTCAAGCACGGCATCGCGCTTGACTCCAACGTCAGCGGCGGCTCGCATTTTTCGGTAACGGTGCCGATCGCAAGCGCGATCAATCACACCGCTGCGGTCACCAGCGCCACCCCGCTCGCCAGAACACCGATGAGCGGCGCTCTGATCGTTTGTATCGAGAATGATGCGGCGATCCTGGACGGCATGAAAACCCTGCTCAATGGCTGGGATGCAACGGTGATCGCGGCGACCGATCCCGATGCCGCGATCGAGGCGATCGAGGCCGCGGGCAGCCCCGTCACCGGTCTTCTGGTCGACTATCATCTGGACCGCGGCAACGGCATCGCCGCGATCCGCGACGTTCGCCGCCGCTTCGGCGAAGCCATTCCGGCGATCCTGATCACCGCCGACCGCAGCCCGCATGTCCGGGCCGCCGCGAGCGAGGAGAATATCGCCGTGCTCAACAAGCCAGTCAAACCGGCCTCACTGCGGGCGCTGTTGGGGCAGTGGCGGACCCAGCAGATGGTGGCGGCGGAATAGGCGCTCTGCGCCGGCCGGCCTACTGCGTTGGCAGAGTCCCCTGCCGCCATTGGCCGCCGGATATTTTGGCCGCCGCGATCACGGCCTGGGTGCGGCTCTCGACCCCGAGCTTCTGCAGGATCGCTGATACATGGGCCTTGATGGTCGCTTCCGACACCCCCAGCTGATAGGCGATCTGCTTGTTGAGAAGGCCTTCCGACAGCATCATCAGCACCCTGACCTGCTGGGGGGTCAACGTCACCAGCCGGTCGCGCAAGCGCGTCAGCTCCGGATCGGCTGCCGACGCCAAGTCGGTATCCGGTGGCACCCAGATGTCGCCTCCCATGACCTTCGCGATCGCCTCGCGCAAGGTATCGACCCCGAACCGTTTGGGAATGAACCCCGAAGCGCCGAAATCCAGCGACTGGCGGATGGTGCCGACGTCGTCGCTGGCGGAAACGATCACTACCGGGATCGCCGGATACTGGGCGCGCAGGTAGATAAGGCCGGAAAAGCCGCTGATACCCGGCATCGACAGATCGAGCAGGATCAGGTCGACCTCCGAATTCTGCTCGAGCAGCCCAGTAAGGTCTTCGAATGACCCCGCTTCGTCAATTATTGCCGAGGTGACCGCGCCGGCGACCGCTTGGCGCAGCGCGGCGCGAAACAGCGGATGGTCGTCGGCGATAACGAGGTGCGTGCTGGCGGCGGTGGTCATTTATTTCTTGCTGGGGGGTTACGGTGGAATCCGCGGCTGCCGTTGAAGAATTATCGGTGCAATTGTCCTCCGTCGCGCGGCCGCAAACAAGCACGCAATAATGTCATGGATCAAAGCGGTTAACCACCCGATTGTGCGCCGCAATAAGAGCGATGCCGTCACACGACGGCGCGGTCTTCAATTCCCTCCGTCCAGAGATCGCAGTGGCAAAGGCCAAAAGTCTTATTGGGAGAGGTTTCACGGCGATGTTACCCTGAAATGCACCTGGCGCGGCGCGGCCAAATGCGGCGCAGGGCGCGATGCTTGCTTCAACGATTTCCGGGAGGACTCCAATGACAATGGCTGCAACGGCGGGCTCTGATATCCGCACGGGTGGAATGACTGCTGAAGAGCGAAAGGTCATTTTCGCCTCCTCGCTGGGTACCGTGTTCGAATGGTACGACTTCTATATCTATGGAACGCTCGGGGCATTCCTGGCCAAATACTTCTTCTCGAATGTGCCGCCGAACGTCGGCTTCATTTTTGCGCTGCTGGCGTTTGCCGCGGGCTTTGCCGTCCGTCCGTTCGGGGCGCTGATCTTCGGTCGCCTCGGCGATATGATCGGCCGCAAATACACCTTCCTGATTACGATGACCCTGATGGGCTTCGGCACCTTCTTTATCGGCCTGCTGCCCGGATTTGCCACCTGGGGCATCGCGGCGCCGGTCGTGCTGATCGCGCTTCGCCTGATCCAGGGTCTCGCCCTTGGCGGCGAATATGGCGGTGCGGCGATCTATGTTGCCGAACACGCGCCGGCGAACAAGCGCGGCTATTACACCTCGTGGATCCAGACCACGGCAACGCTGGGCCTTTTCATGGCGCTGCTGCTGATTCTGGGGGTCCGCTCCTGGATGGGCGAAGCGTCGTTCGGCGAATGGGGCTGGCGCATTCCGTTCCTGTTGTCCGGCATCCTGCTGGCCGTCTCGATCTGGATCCGGCTCAGCCTGAACGAATCGCCGATCTTCAAGAAGATGAAGGAAGAGGGCAAAACCTCGAAGCGTCCGCTCGGCGAAGCCTTCGGTGAATGGTCGAACGCTAAGATCGCCATTCTCGCATTGCTGGGCGCGACCGCCGGCGAAGCCGTGGTGTGGTATGGCGGGCAGTTTTACGCGCTGTTCTTCCTGACCCAGACCATCAAGGTGCCGGCGGTGACGGCGCAGATCATGATCGTGGTGGCGCTGGCGCTCGGCACCCCGGGTTTTGTGATCTTCGGCTGGCTGTCCGACAAGATCGGTCGCAAGCCGATCATTCTGACCGGCTTCCTGCTGGCGGCGCTGACCTATTTCCCGATCTTCAAGGGCATCACCCATTTCGCCAATCCGAAGCTCGAGACCGCGCTATCGTCAGCGCCGGTCACGGTGATCGCCGATCCGTCCGAGTGTTCATTCCAGTTCAAGGCAACGGGCACCGAGAAATACACCACCGGATGCGACGTGGCGAAATCCGCGCTGGTCAACCTGTCGGTGAACTACCAGAACCAGGATGCGCCGAAGGGCTCGCCGGCACAGGTAAAGATCGGCGACCAGACCCTGACCTCGACCGCGCCGGATTTCGCCAAGGCCTTGCCAGCGGCGATCAAGACCCACGGCTATCCGGCATCGGCTGACCCGGCCGACATCAACACCGTCATGACAGTGGTGCTGCTCTGGGTGCTGGTGGTCTATGTGACGCTGGTCTATGCGCCGATCGCGGCATGGCTGGTGGAATTGTTCCCGAGCCGGATCCGCTACAGCGGCCTGTCGTTGCCCTACCATATCGGCAACGGCTGGTTCGGCGGCTTCCTGCCTGCCACCGTGTTTGCGATCGTGGCCGCGACCGGAAATATCTATTCCGGCCTGTGGTACCCGATCATCATCGCCGCCATGAGCCTGGTCGTCGGTCTGATCTTCCTGCCCGAAACCAAGGACGTGGACATCAGGAAGTAGCACGTCATCCTGCCGACAGCCGGCCGCGGATCGCTCCGCGGCCGGTTTTTTTTGCGCCGGTCAATCGTCATAGCTGTCGATCACCGTGTCGGCGATCGCGCGCTTGGTGATGACGCCGACGATATCGCGGGCTCTAGGCCTGCTGACGCCGCGGAACACGATCGCCGCGCCGGAGCGATGGCGCTTCATTCTGGCGAGAACGAGACTTAAGAGATCGGCATCGCGGCAGATGACCGCGCGGCTTTCGACGAAGCGCTCGACCTTGAGGTCGGGATTGCGTTGGGATTCGCGCCACAAACCGGAGCGCGGCGGAATCAGCCCAACGATTCGACCCTCGCGTTCGACAATGACGGCGCGCAGATCGTCGTTGTCGTCCGGGCCGATGGCTTGCTGCAGCGTGGTGCCGGCCTTGGCCAGGATGAAACGTTGTTCCATGATGTCCTGGGCCTGTTTGACGAGATAGAGATTGATGTGCCGCTCCTTCGGGATGCGGTGGCCACGATGGCGCAATTTGATCGTATAGATGGTCTCGCCGATCAGCGTACGGCGAATGCCGGCCGCTACCGCGACGCCGACGATCACCGGCACGATGATGGCGTAGTCGCGCGTCATTTCGAACACCATCACGATGGCGGTCATGACCCCGCCGGTGCCCGCGCCAACCATGGCGGCCATTCCGACGATGGCAGCTGACGGAACCGTCAGCACCGCATGCGGAAGAACCGCATGCACCAACAGGGCGAAGGCTCCGCCCAGTGTGGCGCCGAGGTACAGCGATGGCGAGAAGATGCCGCCGGAAGCGCCACATCCGAGGCTGATCGTGGTGGCGAGCAGCTTCAAGGCGAACAGCAGCGCCAGCAGGCCGGCCGATGTCATCTCCTTGTCGAGGGTCGCCTGGATCACGCCATAGCCGACGCCGTCGATATAGGGATGGCCGAAGGCGTGCGTGAGAAGCACCATCATCAGGCCGATCATGGCCATGCCGAGGATATTCTGGGTGTAGGCATTGCCCGGCAGCTTGGGAAAGCTGTCCTCCATCACCACCAGCAGCCGAATGAAGGCCCAGGAGGCGACACCGCATAGGATACCCAGCAAGATAAACGCGATCGCGTCCTGCCAGCCGATCGACTGGGCCAGGGAAAGTTGAATTTCAGGAACCACGAAGGCCGGATCGGGACCAATCAGTAACCTGCCGATGGTGGTCGCCGCGCCGGTCGCGATGACGACCGGCAGAAAGGTGCGGTTCGAGACCTCGGGCAGCAGGATCTCCAGCGCAAACAGCACCCCGCCGAGCGGCGTGTTGAAAGTCGCCGCAATCCCGGCGCCGGCGCCGGCGGAGAGCAAGGTGATCTTCTGCGAGGTCGTCAGCCTGATGGCCTGGGAGAACGCAGAACCCAGTGCCGAACCGATTTGAATGATCGGGCCCTCGCGGCCGACTGCGGCGCCACTGCCGATCGAGAGCGCAGAGGCCAGCGATTTTATGATCGCAACCTGACCGCGGATATTGCCGCGCTTGTAAAAGACCGCGTCCATCACCTCGGGAACGCCATGTCCCTTGGCCTCGGGGGCGAAGCGCTGCACCAGGAAGACGACAACGAGCCCGCCGAGAATGGGTGAAAGAAACACCATGTCGCCAAAGCGGCTCGGCCCTTCGCTGACATTTGCATCATACCAGATACTCAGCGTGCCGTTATAGAATGCGTTGTGAAAGAGCCCGATCAGCGCCCGTAGCGCCACGGCGCCGCAGCCCGTCATCACGCCAACCGCCAGCGCCAGACCGCAGAGAACCAGGAGGTTGACCCTTCTTTCGTCTTCCCGAACCGGCGGGCCACCCCCCGCGACTGGTTCTGCGGGGAGATGAACAGAGGACAAAACGGGCGCTGAAGACATGGTGGTGAGGGCTGGATCCTGGGAATGTCGGCCCAATCGGCACGAAGTTCCGGCAAAATCAAGCATAACTTGCGCCAGACCGCCGGTGGCCCCGCCCACGGAATAGGCCCGGCTGATCCTGCGTTAGCTGGTGGCTCCCGTGAATTGCAGCACAATCTCGCGGCGATGCGCCCGCGCGCGATGCTCGATCAGGTAGATGGCCTGCCAGGTTCCCAGCATGAGTTCGCGCTTGAAGACGGGGACGTGTAGCGAAGTCGCGGTCAGCATGGTTTTGACGTGCGCGGGCATGTCATCGGGGCCTTCGGCGTCGTGGCACCATCCGGCGTCCTCGGGTGCCAGCCGGTCGAGCGCGGTCATCAGGTCCTTGAGCACCGAGGGATCGGCATTTTCCTGGATGGTCAGCGATGCCGAGGTATGGCGGATGAAGAGGATCACCGAGCCTTCGCTGGCACCGGCCTCGTCGACGAATTGCGTCACCTCGCCGGTGAGATCGAAGAAGCCTCGTCCCGGCGTCTGGATCGTCAGCAGCGAGGTTGCGATGATCGTTGAGCTAACGAAAGAAGGCTGAGAACGCGAGAGCGATTTCGGTGCGGGCATGCATGATCCTCATCGTCGTCGTCCCGGCGGGTGCCGGGACCCATAGGCCTCGCGATTTTGCACTAGACGTCATATCTCGTGCACCAGGCCATGCCGGCGGGTATGGGTTCCGGCGTTCGCAGGAACGACTCTTGGAAGGATTTTTCAGATCTTGCCGGTGACGTCCTTCTGCATCCGGCCGGCCATCTCGATCAGCCGCTGCCACGCATGTTCAAGAGCCGACATGGCGCGATCAATGTCCTTGTCGCTCGGCAGCGGGATCTCCAGACTGCGCTCGCCGTCGGCCACTTTCGGCTCGGGCTTTTTCAACGAGTCCGATTTCGGCAGCGGCTCGTCGATCTTGCCGGTGACGGCCGGTTCCCGCGCCGCCAATTCCGCCTTTAGCTTTTCGATGTCGGCCCGCAGACGGCCGATTTCGGCATCATAGGCCGCGGCCTCGTCGGGCACGCCATAGCAGGCCCAGCCGGCGCTGGAATTGGTGCAGGTCGAAACGGCGCCGGTTCGGGTATCGAGCCGGATCACGCCATCGGTAATCGGCGACAGCGTATAGCGGCCATTCTCGGGGTCCGGAAGTGCCTGCGCCACGGCGGCGCCGGTCGCGCCGACCCAAAAACCAAATCCAGCCCCCAACGCCGCCGAGGCAAATCCGGTCAATCTCGATGGCGATGCCGCTGTTGTCATCACGGGGTCTCTCTCTGCTTCCTAACGCGATTGGATGGTCCGCAAGCGTTGCTTCATTGTATCCCTGGGAACGGCAGGACGCACGGCCTGACTGCAAAGCATCCGCAGCGCCATTCGATCCGGTGCTCACAACATGCCCGTCGAGTGCGCCTGGCGGCAGTTACCAATGTGACTGCATGAAACCCATCCGATCAAACTACTCGCAGGTTGTGTCACAATCTTGACTTGGTTGGAGGCGGACCCTATCGTCCGTGGAACTCGCAGGAGTGATGGGGCGCCATTTCCAATAGCCACGGCATCGTGTCGGTTAACCGCTTTGCGGCAGCCACGCCGGCACCGGCGGATGGATGTTGCGATATCTCCGGCGAAATCTGGACTCGCCGGACCGATTGATTGCAAGAACGCCGGCGCGGCCGGCGTGGCAAAACGTGAACGTGGATGGTTGATCCGATCCATCAGTTCAATATCGAAAAGATCTTCACGATCGGCCACATCGGCCATCAGGAGATCGCCTTCACCAATTCTTCCGCCTACATGTTCGGTACGGTGGCGCTGATCTCACTCCTGATGATCGGCGGCGTCGCTCGCCGGCAGCTGGTGCCCGGACGTATCCAATCGATCGCGGAGCTCTGTTACGAGTTCGTTGCCAGCATGATTCAAACGAACGCCGGCAAGGACGGCATGAAGTTCTTCCCGCTGGTGTTCTCGCTGTTCATGTTCATCATGGTATCGAACGTGGTCGGGATCATTCCCTACGCCTTCACGGTTTCCAGCCATCTCATTGTCACAGCCGCGCTCGCGCTGTTGGTATTCGTCATCGTGCTGTTCTATGGCCTGTACAAGAACGGCCTGCAATTCTTCAGGATATTCGTGCCTTCCGGCGTGCCGATCTACATTCTGCCGCTGGTCGTGCCGATCGAAGTGATATCCTTTTTCTTCGTGAGACCTCTTTCGCATTCGCTCCGGCTGTTCGCCAACATGCTCGCAGGCCACATTGCCCTGAAGGTTTTCGCGAGCTTTGTCGGCGCGCTTGGCGCCATCGGCATCATCGGCTGGGTGGGTGCGCTGCTGCCGTTGGCGATGACGACGGCGCTGACCGCGCTCGAGCTTCTGGTCGCATTGCTCCAGGCTTACGTCTTCGCCATCCTGACCTGCATCTACCTCAATGATGCCATCCATCCTCGCCATTGATCGAGGCTATTCCGGCCAACCCTTGAATGGATTGGTTTTCTGGTTAGTAGGGACACCGCTGCCGGCGTTTGTCCGCGCAGAACCGAGATCGCAGGTTCCCGTCGGGAAACAGTCGGGACCCAGTGTTGGATTGCGACGACGGTAGGCTGTTCAACTTGACGTCGTGCGCAGTCTTGCCGAGGGATCGGAACCTCAGGGGCGCCGGGGGCCGCGCACCCGATCGAGCCTGTCCAGCGCACGCTGCTGCACTGCGGCGACAGGCCGGCTGCATTTTCCCGCCGGAACAGAATAAATCCAATCTAATCAATGGCCTAATTGGTTATGACGCAATCTTGACTTGATGGGGCGCGGTCAGTATGGTCCGCGCGGCTTTTGAGGGTGGCGGGGCGTCATTTCCAATAACCGCGGTCTCGTTTCGGGTCTCCACATCATGGCGGGCGGCACGGACGACGGCGCAAATGGAAGTCGCGATCAATCGTCCTCCGACGAAGCTGCGCTTTCCGCAAGGCTCGGAAGTCTGGATCAGCGGTTGTCCAATTTGAGGGACAGCCGCAGAACCGGGACTGACCAACTTGGCGATGGAAACGGTGCGGCCAGGGCTTCGGCAATGGCGCGCGGTTTCCGGCTGTCCTCGGAGTTGATCGCGGGTGTTGTCGTCGGGGCGTTGATTGGCTGGGGTTTCGACCGTTTGCTGTCGACATCGCCCTTCGGCCTCATCGTGTTCGTTCTGCTCGGCTTCGTAGCCGGTGTGGTCAACGTGATTAGATCGGCAGGCGTTGATCCGTACAGAACAGGCCGTTGAGAAGCCAAGCCAGAAGAATTGACTGCAGACCGCCGGCGTGGCCGGCGGACGTTATGAGATGCTGCGCGGATGATCGATCCGATCGAACAGTTTGATATCCATAAGCTCTTCACGATCGGCCATATCGGCCATCAGGAGATCGCCTTCACCAATTCCTCGGCCTACATGTTCGGTTCGGTGGCGCTGATTGCGCTGCTGATGATCGGCGGCGTGTCGGGACGGCAGCTGGTCCCCGGACGGATCCAGTCGATCGCGGAAATCAGCTACGAATTTGTCGCCAATACCATCCGCTCGACCGCCGGCAAGGAAGGCATGAAATTCTTTCCGCTGGTGTTCTCTTTATTCATGTTCGTCGCCGTATCGAACATCATTGGGGTCATTCCCTACAACTTCACGATCGCCAGCCACCTCATCGTCACCGCGGCGCTCGCGATGCTGGTGTTCCTGACGGTGCTGATCTACGGTTTCTACAAGAATGGCCTGAAGTTCTTCAAACTGTTCGTGCCTTCGGGCATTCCGATCTTCATCCTGCCGCTGGTCGTGTTCATCGAGGTGTTCTCGTTCTTCCTGCGGCCGATCTCGCACTCCGTGCGTCTGTTCGCCAACATGCTGGCCGGGCACATCGCATTAGCGGTGTTCGCAAGTTTCATTCCGTTGCTGGCGGCACTTGGCATTGCCGGTTTCGCCGGTGCCGTGCTGCCACTCGGCATGGTGATCGCGCTGACCGCGCTCGAACTGCTGGTCGCTTTCCTCCAGGCTTACGTGTTCACCATCCTCACCTGCATCTACATCAACGACGCGATTCATCCGGGCCACTGAGCCCAATCTTCCCTTCTCACCAAACCCCAACAAGGAGTTCGTTTCATGGATCCGATTGCCGCGAAGTACATTGGCGCTGGTATCGCCTGCATTGGCATGGGTGGCGCCGGCGCGGGCGTGGGCATCATCTTCGGCAATTATCTTGCCGCCGCGGTGCGCAATCCGTCGGCCGCGCAGGGCCAGTTCGGCAACCTGATCTTCGGCTTCGCCGTGACCGAGGCGCTCGGCATCTTCTCGCTGCTGATCGCGCTGTTGCTGCTGTTCGCGCTCTGAAATCGGATTTGCAGTTTGCGGACAGGAGCAGCCGATGGCTGAAGCTCACGGCAACGCCAAGGGCACCACCGCCCACACCGAGGCCGATGCCCAGAAACACGCGTTTCCGCCATTCGAGAAGGACACCTTTGCTTCGCAGCTGGTGTCGCTGCTGATCGCGTTCGTCGCGCTTTATCTGATCGTTTCGCGAATTGCGCTGCCGCGGGTGGGCAGCCTGCTCGACGAGCGCCAGAATACCATCGAGGGCGACCTGGCCGCGGCCCAGAAGCTCAGGGACTCCTCCGACGCCGCGCTGAAAGCCTATGAAAGCGAACTGGCGGCGGCTCGTTCGCGCGCGCAGGCGATCGGCGCCGAAACGCGCGAAAAGCTCAATGCGGCATCAGAGGCCGAACGCAAGAAGCTGGAGGAACAGCTGGCTGTGAAACTCGCCGAGGCGGAAGAGACCATCACTGCGACCCGCGAGGCCGCGATGGGCAATGTTCGCGGCATCGCCGCGGACGCGGCCACAGCGATCGTGCAGCGGCTCACTGGCGTGCCACCTGAAACAGGGCTGGTGAACCGCGCCGTTGATGCTTCCTTGAAGGGATAATGGTGATGTTCGCCGAACCGGAGTTCTGGGTTGCCGTTGCCTTCCTGATCCTGATGGGCGTATTCGCCTACCTCGGCGTCCACCGCACGGTGATCAAGACGCTCGATCATCGCCGCGACCGAATCAAGGCCGAGCTCGACGATGCGCGCCGGCTCAAGGACGAGGCGGCCAAGCTGCTCGCCGAATACAAGGCCCGGCACGCCAGCGCCGAACGCGAGGCCCAGGACATCATCGCCGGCGCGCAGGCAGAAGCCGGACGCATTGCCTCCGAGGCCAAGACCAAGATGGAGGACTTTGTCGCGCGCCGCACCAAAACCGCCGAAGGCAAGATCGCGCTGGCGGAGGCGCAGGCGCTGGCCGAGGTCCGAGCCGCGGCCGCCGACGCCGCGGTCGCGGCCGCTTCCACCATCCTCTCCACATCGGTGAAGGGCGAGATCGCTGACGGCCTGCTGGCCAAGGGAATCGCGGAAGTTCGCCAAAAGCTGAACTGACAAGCTGACCCGCGACGGCGACGGCCTGCGCGATATGATCGCGCCGGCTGTTTTTTTAAGATCGTGCTGTCGCCTCGTTCCGCCACCGGGAGATGGCAGAACGATTACTTCTTCTTCCGCGCGGCCTTTGGCTTCGGCTCCGGCGTCAGCGCCTGGGGATCGAAACCGATATAGAAGATATAGTCGTCGCCGGATGCGCCAGGGGGCACTGGATAGATGACGTCCTCCGCCACCAGACTGAACGGCACGCTACCTTCTTCGCCCATCGAAACCGTGGTGCGATAGACCTTGGTGGTAATGGTCTTCTCCTGCACGCCGCCTTGCACAACGGCGACCCGAAGCGGAATCTCGACCGTCGCCGGATTTCCAGCCGGGCCGGCAATGACGCGGCCCAGAATACCGATCCGCGCCGTGATCTGGTCGCCAGTCTGCTTGCAGTCCCGCGCGGTGCGTGTGATCGTCGCCTGATAGCGCAGGTCGTTGCCGACGGCCTCCTTTCCTGGCGCCGCTACCGCAAAGGTCGACGCGCCGGCGCGAATGCTCACCGGCGGACAGGTCAGTTCGTTGTCTATTGGCGGCGGCGGCTTCTCGCCCACGGCCTGCGACCTCGAGCCGAACAGTTCGCTGAACCTGCTGCCGATCGATGGGCTGGAATCGGTGGTGGAACCTCCCAACATGCTGCCGCCGCCGCACCCGGACAGCAGGGCGCCCGCGACGGCAAGCGCAAGCGCAACGCGCAGACGGTCCCTCCTGGCGGCGCCGATCGTTTGCACCATCCGCCTGTTATGCATTGTCAAGATATCCCAAGATGCCCCACGCTTGGCTCGCCGGAAACGCGCGGTTGGCGCGTTATATCAGCGCAATGACGGCGAACCCAAGGCACCCCGACCTCCGTCCGCCGCAATCTGAAAACAGGGTTAGCCGCGGAAATCCTCGTGCAGCAGGCCAAACAGCAGGTGGTCCTGCCAGACCCCGTTGATGCAGAGATAGCGCCGCGCCAGCCCCTCCCGGCTGAAGCCGCACTTCTCCAGCACCCGTATCGAGGGTGCGTTGGTGGGAATGCAGGCGGCCTCGATGCGATGCAGATTGAGTTCGCCGAACAGCGACGGCAGCAGCACGCGCAGCGCCGTCGTCATGTAGCCGCGATGGGCATGCGGCTGCCCGACCCAGTACCCGATCGTGCCGGCCTGCACGATGCCGCGGCGAACGTTGGCGAGGGTAACGCCGCCGATCATCGCGCCGTCGGATTCCCGGAACACGATGAACGGATAGGATCGGTCGGCGGCGATATCCTCGGCATAACGGCGCAGCCGACGCCTGAAGCCAGACCGCGTCAGGTCATCGGACGGCCAGATCGGCTCCCACGGTGTCAGGTATTCCCGGCTGTGCTCGCGCAAATGCGCCCATTGCAGAAAATCCGACATCTGCGGCGCGCGCAGCAGCAATCCATGGCCGCGCGGGGCCAGCGCGGCCGGTCCGCTGGATGGCAAACGAAACAGGGCCATGATGCTACTCCCCGATGCCAGAAGGCGCCTGCCGCAGCTTAGGCTTTCAGTGCAGCCGCGCCTTGGCTTTCGATCCGATCAATCCTTCCGCAAAAGTCACCGCCGTGTCCAGACCCCTGCCGCTGCCAAGGGCGACCACGGCCGGGCGGCTGCGCGACGACAGATCCCGCGCGGCGCTTCGCGTCGAATCCACGCTGACTGCATCGATCCGGGCGACCACCTCTTCCACCGTCAGCGGCCGGCCGTAGGCCAGAACGTGGCGTGCCAGCTGCTCGGCCCTCGAACTGCAGCTTTCCAGCGCCATCAACAGGCCTGCCTTCATCTGCGCCTTGGCGCGCGCGACCTCGGCCTCGGTCAATGTGTCGACGGCCTCGTTGATGACATCGACGATCACCTCCATCATTTCAGGCGCATCGTCGGGGTCCGTTCCAGTATAGAGTCCGAAAAAACCGGTGTCGGTATAGGGCGCGTGAAAGGCGTAGACCGAGTAGCACAGCCCGCGCTTTTCGCGGACCTCCTGGAACAGCCGGGACGACATCCCGCCTCCCAGCGTGTTGGTGAAGACCTGTACGCTGAACAGCGAGGGGTCGCTTTGCGGCACGCCCTCGAGCGCGAGAGTGAGATGCGCCTGCTCGAGCTCGCGATGCACCACGCGGGAGCCGCCCTTGCCGAACTTCGCGGGCTGCGGCTTTGGCGCGGGGATGGCCTCGAAGCCGGCAAAACGCTCGGCCACTTCCTCGACCACCCGCTTGTGCTCGACCGCGCCGGCCGCCGCCACGACCATGTCGGGGCCGCGGTAATGCGTCGACAGATAGCCGCGCAGCGTATCGCGGTTGAAACCCTTCAAGGTCTTCGCCGTTCCCAATAGCGAGCGGCCCATCGGCTGATCCGGATAACAGAGTTCGTTGAGATGCTCGAACACCACGTCATCGGGCGTATCCTGTGCTGCGCCGATCTCCTGCACGATCACACTCTTTTCCCGTTCCAGCTCGTCCGGCACGAATGATGGGTTGGCCAGAATATCGGACAGCACATCGAGCGCCAGCGGCACGTCGGCCTTCATGACCCGGGCATAATAGGCCGTGGTCTCCGTCGATGTGCCGGCGTTGAGATCGCCGCCCACCGCCTCGATCTCCTCGACAATTTCCCGCGAAGAACGCCGCGTGGTGCCCTTGAAGGCCATGTGTTCCAACAGGTGCGAGATACCGTGTTCGCTCGGCTTTTCGTCGCGGCCGCCGACGCCGGCCCAGACCCCCAGCGCCGCGGTCTCCAGATGCGGCATGCTGTCGGTGACGACAGTGAGGCCAGAGGGAAGCTTGGTGACATCGACGCTCATCCGATAGCTCCTTGCTTCGCGGCGCGGCTGACCGACAGCACGAACCGCTCGACTTCAACCTGGTCGTTGTTCATGACCTTGATGTGCTCGGGCCTCGTCATCAGGCCTTCCAGCCAGACCGGCAATTCCGGCCGCACGCCGCAGGCGTCCTGCACCGCATCGGGAAACTTGGCGGCATGCGCCGTCGCGAGCACGATGTTCGGAATCTTCGAATCCGAGGTGTCACGATCCGCCACCGCCAGCGCCACCGCGGTATGCGGATCAACAAGATCGCCGGCCTCGCGCCAGGCGGCACGGATCGCAGCAGCGGTCTCGGTCTCGTCCGCGCGGCCGGCGTCGAAATCCTCGCGGATCGAAGCCAGCGTCGCGTCGGGCAGCACGAAGCGGCCGGACTGCTTCAACGACGCCATCAGCCGCCGGACGGTGGCGGGATCTCGCCCCCCCGCCTCGAACAATAGCCGCTCGAAATTCGAGGAGACCTGAATATCCATCGACGGCGAGGCCGACGGATGAACCTCGCGCACTTCATAGATGCCGGTCTTCAGGGTCCGCGGCAGGATATCGTTGACATTGGAGGCGATCCGCAGGCAGCGCACCGGCAACCCCATCCGCTTGGCGACGTAGCCGGCGAAGATATCGCCGAAATTCCCGGTCGGCACGGTGAAATCCATCGCGCGCAGGGGCGCGCCGAGCGCGACTGCGGAAGTGAAATAATAGACCACCTGGGCCACGATCCGCGCCCAGTTGATGGAATTGACGCCCGACAGCGAAACCTGATCGCGGAAGGCGTGATGGTTGAACAGTCCCTTCACGATCGCCTGGCAATCATCGAAATGACCTTCGATCGCCAGTGCATGAACGTTGGCCGCGGCTGATGTCGTCATCATCCGCCGCTGCACCTCGGAGATGCGGCCGTGCGGGAACAGCACGATCAGGTCGACGTTGTCGAGACCCGCGAACGCATCGACCGCGGCGCCGCCGGTATCGCCCGAGGTCGCGACAACGATGGTGATGCGCCGCTCGCGCCTGGCCAGCACGTGATCCATCAGCCGCGAGATCAGCTGCATCGCCACGTCCTTGAAGGCCAGGGTCGGGCCGTGGAACAGCTCCAGCAGGAATTGATTGGGCCCGATCTGGTCGAGCGGAACCACAGCCGGGTGACGGAACGTGGCGTAGGCCTCGTTCGCCATGCGGCCGAGATCGGCGTCGGAAATTTCGCCGCCGACAAACGGGCTAATGATGTCGACCGCGACTTGCCAATACGGCCGGCCGAAAAAGCCAGCGATGGTTTCAGGCGACAGCCGCGGCCAGGTTTCGGGCACGTAAAGGCCGCCATCGCGGGCGAGCCCGGCCAGCATGACGTCGCAGAAACCGAGGGCGGGGGCCTCCCCCCGCGTCGAAATATACCGGTTCAAACCGCCCTCCAAAGGTCGGATATTATTCCAAGCCTTTGATATTTAATGATAATCTAACATGGCCGGCGACGCAGCCGCTCCGCACCTTAGAGCGTTTTGGGGTCAAGAGGAAACCGGGAAATTTGATCCGTCATTGGCGGCGCACGCTCTAGGATGAGGAAAGGCGCCGAGATCCGCGCAGCCAAACCGCAAATGCGATCACGACCGCGCCCGCCAGGCCAAACCAGGTGATCGCATATTGCAGGTGATCGTCCCTGAGATGCAGCTCGAGCGGGCCAGGCTTCGGGATGCCGCTTGGTGGAACCGGCAGCTCCAGGTCGACATAGAACGGCGCGACCTCGCCCCAGCCGAGCGCCCGCGCCATCGCGAGATGATCCCGCGTGAACCACAGCCGCCTGGTCATGTTCTCCGGCGGCGTCAGCATGCCGCCTTTTTCGGGGAAACGGATGTAGCCGGTCAGTCTCACCGTTTTGCCGGAAATGAGCGGTGCCACCGCCCGATCCTCAAGGGTCCGATCCTGCATCGTGTTTGGCACGAAGCCCGCGTTGATCACAATGCTCACGCCGTCAGGCAGTCGCGCGGGCATAAATGCCCAGGTGCCCGGACCGGAAATGTCCTCACGCACCGCCGAACCTGAACTGTAGACCATGGCGTCCGGAAGCGGCTGGTAGATCGCGTCAAAACTGACGCGGCGGAATTCGTACCTAGCTGGCGAGAGCTTACTCCATTGCGAGGACTGCGGCAGTGACCCCGGCGCGGCCGCGAGCCGTTCGGTGAGGGCCGCAATCAGCGCATGTTTCTCGACCCGACGCTGCAGCTGCCAGATCCCGAGACCCACCAGAAACGCCACCATCACCAGCGTGAAAACGACAAAGCCGCCGCGGCCGCGACGCCGTACCACGGTCGCCATCATTTGGGTTCGCGGTCGATCAGCCTGCCCGGCGCCGCCTTGTGATGGTACTGCAGCGCGATCAGAAGCGATTTCATCGACCGCAACGGCAACAGCGTGGTGACGAGAATGAGCGGCAGCCAGAGCACCGCGTGCAGCCAGAACGGCGGCTGGTATTTGACTTCCACGATCAGCGCGCAGGTGACGACGACGGCGCCGGCCAGCAGGATGATGAAGACCGCCGGCCCGTCACCGGAATCGATGAAGGCGAAATCCAACCCGCAGGCCGCACAATTCGGACGCAGGTCGAGGAAGCCCGCATAGAGCTTGCCCTTGCCACAGCGCGGGCATTTGCAGGCCAGCCCGCGCATCGCGCTCTCGGTCAGCGTCGGTGATGGCTGGTCGGGCATCTGTTGGTCTTTCGCGCTTCAAAAAGCAAAAGGGCGGCCGCGCGGCCGCCCCCTTGTCGCAGGGGAAACGAAATCAACCGCCGTGCGCCATGGTTTCCGCGCCGTGGCCCCAGACGTAGATGCAGACGAACAGGAACAGCCAAACCACGTCAACGAAATGCCAGTACCAGGCGGCGAATTCGAAACCTAAGTGCTGGGTTGGGGTGAAATGCCCGGCATAGGCGCGCGCCAGGCAGACGATCAGGAAGATCGTGCCGACCAGCACATGGAAGCCGTGGAAGCCGGTCGCCATGAAGAAGGTCGCGCCATAGATATTGCCGGCAAAGCTGAAGGCGGCGTGGCTGTACTCGAAGGCCTGTACGCAGGTGAAGGTCGCTCCGAGCAGGATGGTCAGGATCAGACCGTACTTCAGACCCTGGCGGTCGTTGTCCAGGAGCGCATGGTGCGCCCAGGTCACCGTGGTGCCGGAAGTCAGCAGCAACAGCGTATTGAGCAACGGCAGATGCCAGGGATCGAAGGTCTCGATGCCCTTGGGCGGCCAGACGCCGCCGAACAGCGCATCGCGGGTGGCATGGACGGGATCGCCTGGGAATAGCGAGGAGTTGAAGAAGGCCCAGAACCAGGCGACGAAGAACATCACCTCGGAGGCGATGAACAGGATCATGCCGTAGCGATGGCTGATCTGCACCACACGGGTGTGATCGCCCTTGTACTGCGCCTCACGGATGACGTCCGTCCACCAGCTCACCATGGTGTAGAGCACGCCGATGACGCCGGCGCCGAAGATGATCGGCGCGGCGGAGGTCAGATGATGCATCCACGTGATCGCACCGACCGCCATGATGAAAGCCGAAACCGAGCCGACGATCGGCCATGGGCTCGGATCGACGAGGTGGTAGTCGTGCTGCTTGACTTGGGCCGTAGCCATTGCGGTATCTCCGTTAGCGGTGCCGATATTAACAGGCACGTATTCGTCTCAAAAGAAGTTTCTCTTACAGGTTGCTCTTGGGTTTTTCCGGTTCGCGCGCCGCCAAAGGCGTCGCTGCCGGCTCGCGCACGGGGTAGAAGGTATAGGACAACGTGATGGTGCTCAGTGCCGCGTTGTCGCTGTCGTTGACAATCGAGGGATCGACGTAGAACACCACAGGCATCTCGCGCTTTTCACCTGGCGCCATGGTCTGCTCAGTAAAGCAGAAGCAGTTGATCTTCTCGAAATAAGCCCCCACGGTCAAAGGCGCCACATTATAGGCCGCCTGGCCGGTCGTGGTCCGCGCCGCCAGATTGGTCACGTTGTAATAGACCGTAACGACTTGGCCGATGTTGATCTCGATTTCGGTCTTTTCCGGCTCGAATTTCCACGGCAGTCCGCCAGCCACGTTGGAGTCGAAACGAACCGAAATCTTGCGCTGCAGCGGCGGCGCGGTCGGCGCCACCTTCGCAAGCTGGGTGGTGCCATTGAAACCGGTGGCACGGCAGAACCAGTTGTAGAACGGCACCGCCGCGTAGGCCGCGCCGACCATCAGCACGACGACCAGGCCCGCGATCGAACTGACCACCGCATCACGGCCAAGGCCGCGGCGCGGCGCCGTCCTGGAGCTCTCTCCCGGTTTCGGCATCATCGGCTCCTGCTCGATATCCATCACACCATGTCCCTCACAACGGCCTCACCAGCACGGCCGGCCCCTTGACGATGGTGACGGCGAAAAACAGCACGACCAGCACACCCAGCGCCAACGCGATGGCGATCGAGCGCTGCCGGCGGCTTTTCTTCTGGGCCTCGGTGAGGACGATACCATCTGGCTCCCGGTTGTCCGCCATCGCCTCGACATACGCCCCTTACCAGATCGCCGGGAGCAGCAAGTGAACGACCACCTCGATCAGCAAGGTCGCAAACAACGCAAACAGATACAGGATGGAGAAAGCGAACAGTTTTCGCGTCGCCCGTGCCGCCTCGACGCCGACCCGGCGCCGGTAGACCCGCAACGCGAGCACCAGCATCCAGCCGCCGAGCAGCAATGAGGCTATGCCGTACACCGCATCGAAATAGCCGAGCGGCCACGGCGCGACCGCGGCCGCCACCAGCACGATCGTGTAGAGCAGAATCTGCAGCCTGGTCGCATCCGGCCCGGCGACCACGGGCAGCATCGGCACTCCGGCGCGCGCATAGTCATCGTTGCGGAACAGCGCCAGCGCCCAGAAATGCGGTGGGGTCCAGAAGAAGATGATCAGGAACAGCAGCCACGGTTCCACCGAAAGCGAACCGGTCGCCGCCGCCCAGGCCACCACCGGGGGCAACGCGCCGGCCGCGCCGCCAATGACGATGTTCTGCGCGGTCCATCGCTTCAGCGCCATCGTGTAGATCACCACGTAAAAGAAAATCGTGAACGCCAGCAGCGCGGCGGCAACCCAGTTGACCAGGATGCCGAGCGTGACCACCGCGAAGAACGCCAGCGTCATCCCGAACGTCAGTGCTTCCGGCCGGGTCACGCGACCGCGCGGGATTGGCCGGTTGGCGGTCCGCGTCATCTGGGCGTCGATATCGCTCTCGTACCACATGTTGAGCGCGCCCGAGGCGCCGGCTCCGACCGCGATGCAGAGGATCGAGGTGAAGGCCAGCACGGGATGGAAATGGCCCGGCGCCAGCGCCAAGCCGACCAGCGCGGTGAAAATCACGAGCGACATCACCCGCGGCTTCAAGAGTGCGACGTAGTCGGAGACATCGGCCTCGGAAATCCGGGGCGAAATCTCGATGGCGTTGTGGTCGATAACCGACAAGGCAGCCCAATCCGTCAGGTACCTCCGTCGCATGACGGAGAAGTTGAAGGTCTTTCGTAACCGCCAAGCCCGCGCTGGCGCGGGCTTGGGCTCACGATGGCAATTACTGCACGCGGGGCAGCACTTCGAACTGATGGAATGGCGGCGGCGACGACAGGGTCCATTCCAGCGTGGTGGCGCCCGCACCCCAGGGATTGTTGCCGGCCAGCCTCTTGCGCGCGAACGCGTCGATCACGCCCCAGATGAAGATCAAAACGCCAACCCCCGAAATGTAGGAACCGATCGAGGACACCAGGTTCCAGCCGGCGAAGGCGTCGGGGTAATCGACATAGCGCCGCGGCATGCCGGAGAGACCGAGGAAATGCTGCGGGAAAAACACCAGGTTGACGCCGATGAAGGTGATCCAGAAGTGGAGCTTGCCGATGGTCTCCGAATACATGTAGCCGGACATTTTCGGAAACCAGTAGTACCAGCCGGCAAAGATCGCGAACACTGCGCCGAGCGACAGCACGTAGTGAAAATGAGCGACGACGTAATAGGTATCCTGCAGCACGCGATCGACGCCGGCGTTGGCGAGCACCACCCCGGTGACGCCGCCGACGGTGAACAGGAAGATGAAGCCCACCGCCCAGAGCATCGGTGTCCGGAACTCGATCGAGCCCCCCCACATGGTGGCGATCCAGGAGAAGATCTTCACGCCCGTAGGCACCGCGATCACCATGGTGGCGGCGACGAAATAGGCCTGCGTCGCCGAGGACATGCCGACCGTGTACATGTGGTGCGCCCAAACCACGAAGCCGATGACGCCGATCGCCACCATCGCATAGGCCATGCCGAGATAGCCGAACACCGGTTTCTTTGAGAACGTCGAGACGATCTGGCTGATCATGCCAAAGCCGGGCAGGATCAGGATGTAGACTTCGGGGTGCCCGAAGAACCAGAACAGATGCTGGAACAGAACAGGATCACCGCCGCCCTCGGCAGAAAAGAAAGTAGTGCCGAAATTGCGATCGGTGAGCAGCATGGTGATGGCGCCGGCCAGCACCGGCAGCGCCAGCAGGAGCAGGAACACCGTCACCAGGATCGACCACACGAACAGCGGCATCTTGTGCAGGGTCATGCCCGGCGCCCGCATGTTGAAGATCGTGGTGATGAAGTTGATGGCGCCGAGGATCGATGAGGCGCCGGCCAGATGCAGCGACAGGATGGCAAAATCGACCGCCGGCCCCGGATGACCCGAGGTCGACAGCGGCGCGTACATGGTCCAGCCCGCCCCGACGCCGTTGGCGCCGGGCTCACCCTCGACGAAGGTGGATGTCAACAGCAGCGCGAACGACGCCGGCAACAGCCAGAAGGAGATGTTGTTCATGCGCGGGAACGCCATGTCTGGCGCGCCGATCATCAGCGGCACGAACCAGTTACCGAAACCGCCGATCATCGCCGGCATCACCATGAAGAAGATCATGATCAGGCCGTGCGAGGTCACGAACACGTTGTAGGTATGGGTATTGTGGAAAATCTGCACGCCCGGATACATCAGCTCGGCGCGGATCGCGATCGACATCGCCCCGCCGATGATGCCGGCGATGATCGCGAACACTAGGTACATCGTGCCGATGTCCTTGTGGTTGGTCGAATAGACGTAGCGCCTCCAGCCGGTCGGATGGTCGTGGGCGTGATCATCATGGGTGTGGGCGTGGTCGTCGTGCGTCGCTGCGGTCGCTGCCATTTTTAATCCTGCCTTGCAGTCCCTGTTCGGATTCTTGCGGTCCAGTCGCCCTTAGCTCGATTGCTTCGCCTTGCCGCCATCCGGCACATCGATGCAGTCGTCCTTGCCGGATTGGACACACTTCTTCCAAGCGTCATAGTCCTGATCGCTCACGACCTTGACCGCGATCGGCATGAAGGCGTGGTCCTTGCCGCACAGCTCGGAGCACTGGCCGTAGTAGATGCCGAGCGCAGTCGCCTTGAACCATGTTTCGTTGAGGCGGCCGGGGATGGCGTCGATCTTGATGCCAAAGGAGGGCACCGCGAAGGAGTGGATCACGTCGGCGCCGGTGGTCTGCACGCGGACCACCTTGTTCACCGGCACGACGATCGCATGGTCTACGCCGAGCAGGCGCGGCGGCGGCGAGGCGAGCTTGGCCCGATCTTCGTCCGCCAGCATGATCGAGGTGTATTCGATCTTGTCGTCGGGATAGCTGTAGGTCCAATTCCACTGGTTGCCGGTTGCCTTGATGGTCACATCGGCCTTGGGAACGTCGAGTTCCAGGAACAGCAGCCGGAACGACGGCACCGCGATGGCGACCAGGATCAGGACCGGAATCAGCGTCCAAGCCACTTCGATCAGACTGTTGTGCGTGGTCCTGGAGGGCACCGGGTTGGCCCTGGCATTGAACTTCACCATCACCGTGACCAAGAGCGCCAGCACGAATAGCGTGATGATGGTGATGATCCAGAGCAGCAAATTATGGAACCAGATGATGTTTTCCATCACCGGCGTCGCCGCTTGCTGCAGCCTGTATTCCCACGGCGCCGGCTGCCCCATATCGGCGAACGCCGCACCGCCCTGCACCAGCGCACCGCCGGCCACCACTAGTCCCAGCAACCGCCGGCCCATCTGGGCTTTCGCCTTCGTCATGCCGCTCGCGCTCCCATGATAAATCCTAAAAAGCGTTCCGCCCCCGGGCCGGAATGCCGCACGATCCGCCTCCTGACAAACGGCCCTGGAAGGATTTGGCAGCTTCCCCGGGCCTGATCGATGGAACGCGTCGAAATCTTGGCTTCTCAAACCATAAATCTCGGGCTATCGCAATGCAGTAATAGGGCGCCAGGCAATGCTCCACTGCCAGATAGGCCGAGGTCTGGTTTTAACTTGAAATCAGCCACAACGCTGCGTTTACTGCCCGGAGCCGCTTGACAGGCGGATTGCCCGATGTAGGCACAGACGAGCATCTCCTCAGCAACCTGATTCGCACCCACAAGGTGGCTATCCCGGCGCCAAAAATGCCTTCAAGGCGCCGTCATTGCATTATCAGACCACTGCGATCGGTCTAACCTTCTACCCGATTCGCTAGAGGGAAAACCTAAGGAATCGACCCCGATGGGGCATGCGACGATCAAGGCGACAAGCGACAGCAACCGCGGTAATTCATTTACCGCGGTTTTCAACTGCTGGCTGGGGGCAAGGCCGAGCGCAATTTTGGCCAGGAGCAGCCTTATCGCAAATCTTGCCGCCATCATGCTGGCCATCGCGTTGCTGTTCGGCCTGACCGCGGCTGCAAGCGCGCAAGGCGCGGTCAAATCGGTTCACGGCGACTGGCAGATCCGTTGCGACACCCCGCCGGGCGCGCAAGCCGAGCAATGCGCCCTGATCCAGAGCGTGGTAGCCGAGGACCGCAGCAATGCCGGCCTCACGGTCATCATGCTGAAGACCGCCGACCAGAAAAGCCGGCTGATGCGGGTGGTGGCACCCCTGGGCGTGCTCCTGCCCTCCGGCCTCGGCCTGAAACTTGACAATGTCGATGTCGGCCGCGCCGGTTTTGTCAGATGCCTGCCCAATGGCTGCGTCGCCGAAGTCGTGATGGATGACAAGCTGCTCGGCCAGTTGAAAACCGCCAAGACCGCGACCTTCATCATCTTCGAGACCCCGGAAGAGGGCATCGGATTCCCTCTGAGCCTGAACGGGCTTGCGGATGGGTATGATCACCTGCCGTGAGGGCGGCTGGATCAATAAATTTCAAGACATGCTGCGTCGCTGTCATTCCCGAAGGCCAATATGACGTCGGAGTGACGGCCGCAGCAAAATTGAAATAGCGCTGTCGGCTGGTTTTCGGCGCCCAACGAAATCGCTTTCGGCGGCGCACCGAGCAAGGTTGCTATTCCAGCGAAATCGACATCCTGGGACACAATGGCGAAGCCGTTGCCGTGAGGATTAGCCGCTAAAGCAGCACGGCCATGCAGATTACATTTTCGTAAATGCCATCAATTTGAACAGCGTCGCGCTGCAAACCTTCGATCTCGAAACCGTACCGGTTGTAAAGTTCGATCGCGAGCCTATTGCTCTCTCGCACGGTCAACTCGACCCGATGAAGTCCGCCGGATCGAGCCGCGGCAAGCGTCGATCGAATTAAACTGGAGCCGATACCCTGGCCTCGCAATCGCGGCAGAACACCCATTCCCAGTACCCCGCTATGGGCATAGATCGGCCTCGTCTTGGGGGTCACGTCACACCAGCCGATCACCTCGCCTGCCAATACGGCGACGTATTGAGGATGACGGTATTTGATATTGTCGAGCACGAACGCCCGCATCGTCTCGATCGGCGGGCCTTCAAGGAAGGAGAGATATTTTCGCTCCCGCGCGACAATATCGAGAACGCGATGGAAGCCCTCGATATGGCCCTGCGCTATCGGAACAATTTCCACCCTATTCATGGTTGCGACAATGGGTCTGACCCCGCCCCCTCGCGGAATGGCGGGGAAACGACTATCTTGGATAAAATCAAACGACAACGGACAAATCCATGACCCCCACAACCTCGCTGCTCGACCGTGCCAACCTCGACCGGGATGCCGTCCGCCACCAGGTCGGGCGCGGGCTTGCGGGCGCCGATGACGGCGAGCTGTTCCTGGAATACAGCCAGACCGAGGCCTTGATGTTCGACAATGGCCGGCTCAAGCAGGCCACCTATGACACCTCGCAGGGATTCGGCCTGCGCGCGGTCAAGGACGACGCGGTCGGGTATGCACATTCCTCCGACGTTTCGCTGCCGGCGCTGATCCGGGCGGCGGATGCGGTGGCGGCGGTGCGCGGCGGCTATTCCGGCACCTTTGCGGCGGCGCCTTCCCATACCAATGTGCGACTCTATGGGGACGAAAATCCGCTGGATGCACCGGGTTTCGAGACCAAGGTAAAACTGCTCGCCGAGATCGACGCCTACGTGCGCGACCGGGATCCCCGGGTGCGACAGGTTTCGGTCAGCGTGGGCGCGACCTGGCAGGTCGTCGAAATCCTCCGACCCGATGGCGAGAGCTATCGCGATATCCGCCCCTTGGTGCGGGTCAATATTTCGGTCGTCGCCGGACAGGGCGACCGCCAGGAAAGCGGCAGCAAGGGCTATGGCGGCCGCGAGGGCTATGCCCGCTTCATCGAGACCAAAGCCTGGCGCGAGGCCGCCGACGGCGCCTTGCGCGAGGCGCTGGTCAATCTCGAATCCGTTCCAGCGCCCGCTGGTGAAATGGATGTGGTGCTGGGAGCCGGCTGGCCCGGCGTGATGCTGCACGAGGCGGTCGGCCATGGCCTGGAGGGCGATTTCAACCGCAAGCAGACCTCGGCTTTCGCGGGCCTGATGGGCCAGCAGGTGGCCGCCAAAGGCGTCACCGTGGTCGATGACGGCACCATGGCATCCAGGCGCGGTTCGCTGTCGATCGACGACGAGGGCACGCCCACCAACCGCACCGTGCTGATCGAGGACGGCATTCTCGTCGGCTACATGCAGGATCGCCAAAATGCGCGACTGATGAACATGAAACCGACCGGCAACGGCCGCCGTCAAAGCTATTCCCATGTGCCGATGCCCCGCATGACCAACACCTACATGCTGGCTGGTGAGCGCGATCCCGCGGAAATCCTCGCCTCGGTCAAACATGGTGTCTATGCTGCCAATTTTGGTGGCGGCCAGGTCGACATCACCTCGGGCAAATACGTGTTCCAATGCACCGAGGCCTACAAAATAGAGAATGGAAAACTCGGCGCGCCGCTGAAGGGCGCGATGCTGATCGGCAACGGGCCGACCGACCTGCATCGCATCACCATGATCGGCAACGACCTCGCGCTCGATACCGGGATCGGCACCTGCGGCAAGAATGGCCAGGGTGTACCGGTCGGGGTCGGCCAGCCGACGCTACGGATGGAGCGCATCACCGTCGGAGGGACGGGCTAATGAGCGTCCACAACGAAACCGTCGCCCCCAAGTCGCAGGGCTGGCGCGGCCAGCTGGTGCAGCTCGCAGGCATCGTGCTGGTGGTATTCCTGGCCAAGGGCGCGCTGGCCGAGCCGTTCTATGTGCCGTCGGGCTCGATGGAACCGACGCTCGACATCGGCGATGCGCTGTTGGCGACGAAATTCGCCTACGGCTATTCGACCGCCTCGCTGCCGATCCAGATCAACCTGCCAGAGACCGGACGGCTGTTTCCCGAGCGCCCGAAACTTGGCGATGTCGTCGTTTTCCGCTGGCCGGGCGACCGCTCGCAGGCCTGGGTCAAGCGTGTGGTCGGGCTGCCTGGCGATCGCATCCAGATGCGGCAGGGTCAGCTCTTCATTAATGACCGCGCCGCAGAACTGAAACCCGACGGCGTCGGGCGGGCGGAAGACGACAATGGCGGGGCCGAGCGCGCCTATCGCTATATCGAGACCTTGCCCAATGGCGTCAGCCACGAGATTTTCAAGATGCGCGACAATGGCCGGTTCGACAATACGGCGGAGGTGACGGTGCCGCCGGGCCATCTGTTCGTGATGGGCGACAACCGCGACAACTCGGCCGACAGCCGCGTGCCGTTGCGCGAAGGCGGCGTTGGCCTGTTGCCGATGAATGATCTGGTCGGCCGCGCCGATGTCATCCTCGGATCGTGGGACCTCGGAATTCGCAGCCAGCCGGTGTGGACGTGGCTATCGGGTTTTCGTCCCAGCCGCTTTTTCACCTCGGTGCATTGACGGGACGACACGCGCGCTCCGCCGATCACGAGAACAATGCAGTCCGCATTCAAGATGGTGCGGTACGGTGCCCTCGCCCCATCGATCGAGCTGAGCTGCGCGATGACAGAGCCGCTTGGATTAAGAATTAATTAACCATAATTGCGCATCAATTCTCCATCTCAAGGAAGGAGAATACCGATGCAGGACCTCGATTCCGCCATTCGCGAGCGGGCTTACTATCTCTGGATCGGCGACGGCTGCCCCGAAGGCAAAGCCGACGCCTATTGGCTCGACGCCCAACGCGCGCTGTTGGCCGCCTCTGTTTCGGTTCCCGCTTCCGAAGCTCCGGCAAAGGCCAAGCCAAGGAGAAAGTCCGCAGCCTCACCGAAATCCAGCCGCAGGGCGGCCTGAGCAGCGCCGTTATCGCCCAAGGAGGCCGGCGACCGCTGCGCCTCGTATCGACAGCCCAGGCTCTTGACACCAGCGTCAGGTGTCAGGACCACTCGGTTTGCAGTGGGCTGCCAGCGCCGTCATGCGAGGTATTGGCCGATCGCACTGCACCGCCATGGACACTGACGCCTTTTTTTCAGCTACCCTGCGCAATCCGGTCAACCTCGTCATTGCCGATGAATGCTTCCGGCTTGGGCTGCCGGATCCATGGATCGTCTCCGGGTGCCTGGTGCAGACCGTGTGGAATGTGCTGACGGGACGTGCGATCGATCACGGCATCGCCGACTACGATATCTTCTATTTCGATCCGGATACCTCCTGGCACGCCGAGGACGCCGTGATCCGCAACCTGCAGGGCCGGCTGGCAGAGCTTGGCGTCAAGGTCGAACTGCGCAATCAGGCGCGGGTCCATCTCTGGTATCCGGACAAGCACGGGTTGCCCTACCCGGCGCTACGATGTTCGACCGATGGTATCGACCGCTTCCTGACCAAAACCACAAAGGTTGGAATACGCCGCACGGCAGAAGGTTTTGACGTCTATGCGCCCCACGGCTTTGAGGATATAGCCGGCATGATCGTGCGGCCGAACCCTTCCGCCTGGTTCTCCGCCGCCAACTACGAGGCCAAAGCCAGACGCTGGAAAATGTTGTGGCCGGAACTCACGGTATTGCCGGCCGACGCGATCTGACAGGCTAATAGGATGTCGTCAGTTGCGTCAGCCAAGACGGCGAGGCGTCGACCAATGCGGCCTCGATCTTCCTGTCGGCACCGGAGACGATCGTAACCCCGACCAGGATGAAGGCCGCGCCGAGCAGCGCCTTGCCGAGTTTGCCGGCCGACAGCAGGTGCGAGCGCACGCGCAGCAGCGTCGCGCGCGACAAAAGTCCCAACAGGATCAACGGCAGCGCCGCGCCGACACCAAAAACCGCCATCGTCACCGCGACCTGCGGCAGGTCGCGGCCCTGCGAGGCAAGCAGCGAGGCGGCGCCGAGTGTAGGACCGACGCAGGGCGACCAGACGGCGCCGAGCAGCAGCCCGATCGCGAACTGGCCAGCCAGTCCCGAGGAGGCAAACCCTGCAGAATGCCGGTCAGCCCAGCTCGCCACCGGTCCGCTCGCCAGCGAGAGCCTTGCCTGCCAGGAGGGCAGGATCAGGAAGGCCCCCAGCACGATCATGATGACGGCGGCGGCCGTCCGGAACATTCCGGAATCGATGCCAAGCCCTAGTCCGGCCAGCGCCAGCAACAGGCCGAGCCCGGTAAACGACACCGCCAGGCCGGCGGCCAACGCAAACGCGCCCAGCCGATGCGCCGACACCGCGGCACCCAGCACAATCGGCACCAGCGGCAGCACACAGGGCGAAAGGATCGACAGCACGCCGGCCGCAAAGGCCAGCGGCCAGCTGTTCACGTCAGCCCCGCAGACCGAGCGGTTCTGATAGGATCAGAACCTGCCTCCAGCCTCTTGTTTCGAGGAATTCCCTTCACTTCTCAAAGGCTCTTGTCGAGCAGGTCTGCGATCGAGGCTTCCTTGGTGTCGCCGACGGAGCGAGCCTGTTCGGCCGATCCCTTGAAGACGATCAGCGTCGACTGCATCCGGGCGCCGAACGCCTTGACCGCCGGCTTCATGCTATCGAAATCGACCCGGAAGATTTTCAAGTCCTTGAACTTGGGCTGGGCGGTAAGTTGGTCAAGGATGGGTTGCTGGGCCTTGCAGGTGGGGCACCAGTCGGCGTGGATTTCGACCAGGATTGGACTGCCCGAGGCCTGCGCCGCCTTGAAGGCCTGTTCACTGAAGGGAACCGTCGCGGTGTCGGCCGAAGCTGACGGCAATGGTCCGGCCACCGCCAGCGCCGCCGCGACGATTGCCCCGTTAAAGAACCTGCGCGTCAAGAATAGCTTCGAAATCATCGTTGTGCTCCCTGGTTGACCCCGCCGTCCACGCCCGTGCCTCTGGCCGTTCGGCGCGGATCTCTAGTTACGCGCTATAGCCCGCGAATGTTACCTGACCACCCCCGAAATAAAACCAGCTTTGCGACGCGGCGGCTTGATCTCCTTCTTCAGGAAGCAGTGCGGTTCTCGCCCGACATAACCCGCCCGTGCATAGGTCCAGGCCCGGCATTGTTTGTCGCCGGCGCAGGCCGTCCGGCAAGCCTCGTCGCCCTCGCCGCTCTTCAACTCGAAATTGCGGTAATCGCCGCCGAACCGGTCGATCGAGGTCTCGATCGCCTTGTTGCGCGGCTCGACCACGCCGGCGCCGCGCACCCCCGAGACGCAACAATCATCCTCCATTCGCGGCGGCACGCTGCTCTTGAGCCAGCAGACCGCGCCCCTGTCGATATCGGTCGGGTAGTTGAAGCTCCATGCCCGGCAGCGGCGGTCGTGCTCGCAGGCCAGCGCGCACACCTCCGGGTCGCCCGAAGGCACCGGCGAACTCTCGTAATCGCTGCCCGGGCGATCGAAATTGGCCTGAGCTTGGGCCGGTCGCGCGGCCATGGCGCCGACCAAAACTAGAACTATCGCCGAACAAGCCCTGAGCAGCCGGCCTCCCCACATCAATGATTGCTTTCAACAGGTTGGACGCCCGCCCTCCGCGGCGGTACCATTTGATCGCCACCAACCTGTACGGTGCATGAACGGCGCGAGCCGCGCTCCGGTCAGCCGGCCTAGAAGGCATATTCGTCATAGGCTGGTTCCACCGATCCGTGCCAGGGACCGCGAAACTTCTCCAGCATTTCCTCGGCGGGGGCACGTCCGCTGTCGATAATCTGCTGCAGCGGCTGCAGATGGCGGGTTTCGTCGCGGCCGGCGTGATCGAGGCGGCCGCGCCGCCTCAAGCCCGCATGCGAAAGATTCACACACTCACGGGCGATTTCAAACAGGTAACGATCCCCGATCCTGGCTTTAAAGCCGAGCCGCGGCACGTCATCGCGCAACGCCTGGCGTTCGCCAGCCGTCCAAAGCCGGACCAGGTCCCACGCCACATTCAGGCTGACGTCGTCGTAGAGCAATCCGACCCAGAATGCGGGCAGCGCCGGCAGCCGTCCCCATGGCACGCCATCGGCGCCGCGCATTTCCAGATAGCGTTTCAAACGCACCTCGGGGAAAATGGTCGAGAGATGGTTGGCCCAATCCGACAAGGTCGGACGCTCGCCGGGAAATGCCGAATTCCTGCCGTCGAAGAAGTCCCGGAATGACGATCCGGCGACGTCGATATAGGAATCGCCGCGCTTGACGAAATACATCGGCACATCCAGCGCATAATCGACCCAGCGCTCAAACCCCATGCCATCCTCGAACGCCCAAGGAATCATGCCCGAGCGGGCGTTGTCGGTATCGCGCCAGATCTCGGAACGGAACGACAGAAAGCCGTTGGGCTTGCCTTCGGTGAACGGCGAATTGGCAAACAAGGCCGTCGCTACCGGCTGCAACGCCACCGAGACGCGGAGCTTCTTGACCATGTCGGCTTCCGACGAGAAGTCGAGATTGGTCTGCACCGTGCAGGTCCGGTACATCATGTCGAGGCCATATCGGCCGACCTTCGGCATGTAGTCGGTCATGATCTTGTAGCGGCCCTTGGGCATGATGGGAATTTGCGCGCGCGACCATGACGGTGTCATGCCAAGCCCGAGAAAGCCGATGCCCAAGGGAGCCGCGATCTCGCGCACCTGCGCCAGATGCGCCATCAGCTCGGACTGGGTCTGATGCACGGTCTCGACCGGGGCGCCCGACAACTCGAATTGCCCGCCCGGTTCCAGCGAAATCGCACCGCCGCCGGTAACGTCATACAGACCTATGATATTGTTGCGCTCCATGATCGGCTCCCAGCCGAGCAGGAGCTGCATGCCTTCGAGAAGCGCACCGATGCCGCGGGCGCCCTCGTAGGCGACCGGCTGATGGCCTTGCAGCGTAAACGGCGTTTTCTCGTGCTCGGTGCCGATCCGGAAATCGGATGCCGGCTTCACGCCGGCCTCCAGCCACGCCACCAGCTCGTCGCGCGATTGCAGCGGCGTCATATCGATCTGGTCACGCGCCATGCAAATTCCGGATGAAAGGCGCGGTTGCCGAAGGCGCGCGGTGTCGGGGCCATCCGCCAACCGGCCGGTTGGCAGATGAGGAGAGTGAGAACGATATCATCGCGCAGGCACGCCGTCTCTGGCGGCGAGCACTTGCGTCTCCTCGCAGGAGCAACCCAGCCGGTCGAGCAGCGCACACAGTTTTGACGCATCCGCGTCGGACAATTTCGAGCCGACGTATTTCTCGATGGCCGCGGAATAGGCGCCCCACATCTTTTTCTGCAGCTCACGCCCGGCCTCGGTGATCTCGACAAACTGGCCGCGTTTGTCGATCTTGCACTCGCGCCGCGCCGCCAGTCCCTCGTCCACCAGCCGGTCGATCAGCCGCGAGGTCTGGTATTGCGGGATCAGCATCTGCTTTTCCAGCTCAACCGGGCGCATTTCACCCGTCGGCGCGCGCGACAGTTCGAGCAGCGCGTCGTACCAGGCCAACGGCGGAAAACCGGCTTTCTTCAAATCCTGCTCGACCGCGTCAAGCACCCGGCTCTGAAGCCGCATCAGGCGGATCCAGGCAGCGGTCGCCTCGGTCGATGGTTTGCGTTTCATGGACCAGCCCATAGGTGTCACGATTACTGTACCGCACTTGATGCAGCTGCATCAATCTTGACTATTTCATGCAGATGCATTTAGTGATCCAATAGCGTTTTCAAGCGAAGTGGGTCGTGGTTCGCTGGAAGAAAACGCGTGAAGGTAAAGACATAGAGCCTGGTCGGTTCTGACCCGACCAGCATCGACCATGATCTGGCGCGCAAAGCAAATAACCCCGAGGAGGGAAATTTTCGATGAAACTGTATTATTCGCCCGGAGCCTGTTCGCTTTCTCCCCATATCGCGCTGCTTGAAGCCGGTCTGCCCTATGACCTGGTCAAGGTCGATCTCAGGGCCAAGACGACCGAGAACGGCGACGATTATCTCAAAGTGAATCCGAAAGGCCAGGTGCCGGCACTCGCCCTCGATAGCGGCGAACTCGTCACCGAGGGCCCGGTCATCGTGCAGATGATTGCCGACAAGGCGTCGGCCCGAAATCTGGCGCCGGCCCGCGACAGCGCCGAGCGTTATAAGCTTTTGGAGTGGCTCAACTTCATCACTTCGGAAGTGCACAAGAACTTCGGCCCGCTGTTCAGTCCGGTGCTCTCCGACGATGCCAAGGCCTTCTTCAAGGATCGGGTGATGGGCAAGTTCAAATATCTCGACGGCGTGCTTGCCGGCCACGACTACCTGATGGGCAAACAGTTCACCGTCGCCGACGGCTACCTGTTCACCATGCTGTGCTGGGCGGAACGGATGAAATTCGATCTCTCGGCGATGCCGAATCTCATGGCCTATCAGGCCCGCGTCGCCGCGCGGCCGAAGGTGCAGGAAGCGCTGACCAAGGAAGGCCTGATGAAGGCGGCGTGAGGCCGACACCGACTGAAAAGGCACCAGTGCAGCATCGGCCGCGCTGGTGGCCTTGGTAAAGCCGCTGCCGCTACAGGCTCGCCTTCGTATTTAGCGGCGGGATACTTGCGGTCTGCAGGTTACCGAAAGCGACGGTTCCGGATCCGCGTTGCCATGCTTAGGCTTGTGATAGGCCCCCGGTTCAACGTGCGCTTGAGCCGCGAACACGGGCCGGCGCGGGCCCGTCCATCGCAGCTCACAATGTGGCCCGAAATAATCCATACGATGGTCACGTTAGCGGTCAGCAATGGTGGGAACAATTTGCGTTTCCAAGATCAGGGATGCGCAGTTAAACCTTGAAACCCAGGCTCCGACATGCCGACCATGCTCTCAGTTCGCGGGAGGATCGTAGCATTGGCTGCCGTCCTCCTGCTGTTATCGATGTCGATATCCGGCACCGCGTGGTACGCCCTCAACAGGTCATCGGATACGATTTCGGACAGTGTCAGAGCCGGAAATTACCTCGGTTATCTCATCGTCTCCATCCGCGAACTTGCCGGCGCCGACCGCCGGATCATCAACTATATCCAGACTGGGAGGACCGACGACGAGCAGCGATACGCCAAGCGAAAGGCCGACGCCGAAGACGCATTTTCAAAGGCGATCGAGCTCGTGCAGGATGATCCGGTTCGGCGTCAGACCATGCTCAATCTGCGGCAGGGCATTCATGATTTCTTTGCCGCCGCGGACGACCTGATCCGCGAACGGCGATCGCTCGGCGAGCGGGCGGCCGGCATTCGCGACGGTCTGATTGCGCTCGGAGCGACCTCGGCGGCCGACGGAACGCTCAACACCTACCTGGAAGTGCTGCAGCGAGATGCGCGGGCGACGATGCTCGCGGTCCTCGATCCGTCGGATGCCCGGCAACAAAGCCTCGGAAACCTCGTCGATGCCGCCCGTCCGCCGATTCCCGGCACGCTGGGGCCGCAGTTCAACGAATCCGGCCGGTCGCTCGGAACCGACAATACAATCGCCGCCCTGCAGTCCGTTGGCATGGCGCAGCGAGAGCCCTCAGGCACCGGCGCGCGGCAAACAGCCTCCAATTCGGCGGCCGGCATCGACACGCAGCTGCTATTGGTTTCCAAGAAGGCCGCGGAGGTCGCCAAGGCGCTCCCTGCGGGCAATCCTGCCGCGGACGGCCTCATGCAGATCCTGATCGTTACAGCCATCGCGCTCATCGGCGGCACGCTTCTGGCGGGTTTCACGGCGCGCCGGGTGGGCGGTTCGCTCGGCGCGCTATCGGCCGCCATGGCAGGGCTGTCGCGGGGCGACGCCACCGTTGAAATACCCCATTTCAACGGGACGGATGAACTCGGCACCATGGCGCGAGCCCTTGCGGTCTTGAAGCAGAATATCGACCGGTTCGCCTCGGTGACGACGGCGATGAAGCTTGTCGCCGGAGGTGAACGCGCGGTCGAGATCCCGGAATTGCACAGCGCCGGCGAAATCGGCGCGATGGCACGTATCGTCCAGACCCTCAAACAGAAATCGAACGGCAGCGAGGAAGGCCCCGCGACGAACGTGGCAATCCGCAACATGGCGGCGGTCGTCTCCAGGGCGGCCGGTGGCGATCTCACGGTTCGGGTGCCGGTTGACGGAGCCACGGGTTCGCTCAAGGAGTTGAGCGGCGAAATCAATCTGCTGCTTGACAACTCGAGCGCCGCCTTCCAGGAGCTCGCACAATCCACCCGCGGGGTGGCGCTGGCGCTGGCAGAGTCGCGTGCGGCCGCCGAAAAGATTTCAAATGGATCCGAGGCGCAAACCGCTGCGGCAACGCAGGTCGCTTCCGCTCTTGCCGAAGCGGAAAGCGCGCTCAGGCGCATCTGCACGGACGTCTTAAGCGCGAAGGACCGAGCCGGCGAGGCCTCCGAACTCGGTGAACAGAGTCTTGTCGCGGTCGATCGGCTCGCGGTTGTGGTCGACGAGATCCTCCGGACCAGCAGGCATATGAACGAAATCTCGCAAGACATCGCGGAGATCGCCAGTCGAACCCAGTTTCTTTGTCTCAATGCCTCGATCGAGGCCGCCCGCGTGGGCGAGCATGGCAAGGGTTTCGTGGTCGTCGCCCAGGAAGTTGGCAAGCTGGCGGAGAATGCCAGCCAGCACTCCAAGCAGCTGGCTGCGCTTGTTGACCGGGGAGGCACCGCGCTCACGGATGGAAAATCGACCACGGACCTGATGTGCCGCACCATCGGCAAGCTTGTCGGCGAGTTGCGTCAGACCATGCAGATCATCGGTGCATCGGCCGCCGGGCTGGAAGAAGAGCAGAGGGCAGGCGCACTCCGGATCGGCAATCGCATTTCCTGTTTGCTTGAGACGGCCAGCGCGGGCTCAGCCGCGGCCGGGGATATCATGGCGAAGATGGATCAGATCGAGCAATCGGCCGAGGCAGCGCGGTCGCGGATTTCCCAGCTCAGGCTGGACGACCGGAACGGGCTGCCCTAGCGCAGTGGCGGTTATGGATCCCGGCGCGCCTTGTTACGCCGCAACCAGCTTCTTTGGCGGGAAGCGGCCGTAGAAGGTTTCCCCCTTGGCCGCCATCTCCTCCAGCAATTTCGGGGGCGCGAAGCGCGAGCCGTATTTGGCCTCGAGCTTGTGGCACAGTTCGACGAACTTCTTCGTGCCCATGAAGTCGATATAGGAAAGCGTGCCGCCGGTGAACGGCGCAAAGCCAAAGCCCAGGATCGAGCCGACATCGGCTTCGCGCATATCGGTGATGACGTGATCCTCCACCGTGCGCGCGGCTTCCACCGCCTGCACCACCAGGAAGCGCTGCTTCAGTTCCTCGACATCGAGCGTATCGGGATCGAGATGCCGGGGCTGCAATCCGCCGAGCTCGCGCCACAGGCTCTTCTGGCCCTTGCCCTTTTCCGGATAGTCATAAAAGCCCTTGCCGTTCTTGCGGCCGTAGCGGCCCTGCTTCTCGACCATCTCGACCAGAAGCTTCTTCTGGGCCTGGTCGATGGCATTGGGTCCGAGATCCGCTTCGGTGGCCTTCATGATCTTGAGCACCAGGTCGAGCGCGACCTCGTCCGACAACGACAGCGGACCGACCGGCATGCCCGCCATCTTCGCGGTGTTCTCGATCATCGCCGGCGGCACGCCTTCCATCAGCATTTCCAGTCCTTCCGCGGTAAAGCGCAGCACGCAGCGGTTGGCGAAGAAGCCTCGGGAATCATTGACCACGATCGGGGTCTTGCCGATCGCGCGCACATAATCCAACGCGGTGGCCAATGCGGTGTCGTTGGTATTCTTGCCGACGATGATTTCGACCAGCATCATCTTCTCGACCGGCGAGAAGAAATGAATGCCGATGAACTTGCCCTGGTCCTTGAATTCCTCCGCCAGCGAATTGATCGGCAGCGTCGAGGTGTTGGAGGCGAAGATCGCATCCGCTTTCAGGAGCGGCTGCGCTTTGGCATAGGTTTCCGCCTTGACCTTGCGGTCCTCGAACACGGCCTCGATGATCAGATCGCAATCCCTGAGCACGCCGTAATCGGCGGTCGCGCTGATGCGCGACAGGATCGCCGCGCTGTCGGATTCCTTGGCGCGGCCCTTTTTGATCAGATCGTCGATCACCGTCTTGGCGTGGCCCTTGCCCTTGTCGGCGCTCTCCTGATCGCGGTCGATCAGCACCACCTCGATGCCGGCACGCGCCGAGACGTAACCCACGCTGGCGCCCATGAAGCCCGCGCCGATGACGGCGAGTTTTTTCACCTTGGTCGGCGGCACATCTGGCGGACGCCGTGCGCCTTTGTTCAATTCCTGCATCGACAGGAACAGGCTGCGGATCATCGCGGCAGCTTCCTTCGAGCGCAGCACCTGCGCGAAATAACGCGACTCGACACGTAACGCCGCGTCCATCGGCAGCTGCAGGCCTTCATAGACGCAGCTCATGACGGCACGCGCGGCGGGATAGTTGTCGTAGGTCTCGCGCCGGTAGATGGCGTTGCCGGCCGGGAACATCATCATGCCGGCCTTGGAATAGACCTGGCCGCCCGGCAGCTTGAAGCCCTTTTCATCCCAGGGCGCGACGGCCTTGCCGCCGCCCTTGATCCAGTCCTTGGCGGCCTTGATCAGATCCGCCTTCGGCACGATGGCATCGATCAGCTTCAGCGCCTTGGCCCGTTCAAGATTGATCGCCTCGCCCTTCAGCAGCAACTGCATCGCATCCTGCGGCGACACGATGCGCGGCACGCGCTGGGTGCCGCCGGCGCCAGGGAACAGGCCGACCTTGATTTCCGGCAACCCGAGCCGGGTTTTCGGGTTCTCGGCGGCTACTCGATAGTGGCAGCACAGCGTCAGTTCGAAGCCGCCGCCGAGCGCCAGCCCGTTGATCGCGGCTACCCACGGCTTGCCCGAGGTTTCGATGGCGCGGTACACCAGCGAGAACCTGCGGCTCTGATCGAACAGCATCTGATTGGCTGCGACCTCGCCCTTGTCTTTCAACACCTCGGCATATTGACGGCTCATGCCCTCGAGCATCGAAAGGTCGGCGCCGGCCGACAACGCTTCCTTGCCCGACGTGATGACAACGCCCTTCACGGCGGTATCAGCCGAGGTCTGTTTCACGATCTCCTCGAGCTCGTTGACGGAGGTCTCGTCGAGCACGTTCATCGAACGGCCGGGAATGTCCCATGTCACCAGCGCAATGCCGTCGGCGTCAGTTTCGACTTTGAAATTCTTAAAAGCCATGTTGATCGCTCCCTCGATGCCGACAGCCCGTTGGCGCGGCGGTTGTCTCTATTCCGGATCGCAGGGTGGGCAAAGCGAAGCGTGCCCACCAAAAGCATGGCTTGACCAGTTGGTGGGCACGGCGCGAAGAGCGCCTTTGCCCATCCTACCGCTCACACCCGTTCGATGATGGTCGCCGTACCCATTCCGCCGCCAATACACAGCGTCACCAGCGCGATCGATTTGTTGGTGCGCTCGAGTTCGTCGAGCACGGTGCCCAGGATCATCGCGCCAGTGGCGCCGAGCGGGTGGCCGAGCGCGATGGCGCCGCCATTGACGTTGATCTTGGCGCTGTCAATGTCGAAGGCCTGCATATAGCGCAGCACCACCGAGGCGAACGCCTCGTTCAGCTCGAAGAGATCGATGTCGGATTTCTTCATTCCGGAGCGTTCGAACAGTTTTTCGGTGACGTCGACCGGACCGGTCAGCATCATCGCCGGTTCGGAACCGATATTGGCGAAGGCGCGGATCTTGGCCCGCGGCTTCAGGCCGTGCTTGGCGCCGGCCGCCTTGCTGCCGAGCAGCACCGCGCCGGCCCCATCGACGATCCCCGACGAATTGCCGGCGTGATGGACGTAATTGATGCGCTCGATTTCGGGATGCGACTGGATCGCCACCGCATCGAAACCGCCCATCTGTCCCATGCCGACGAACGAGGGCTGCAACTGGCCCAGCGACTGCATCGTCGTCGAGGGCCGCATGTGTTCGTCCTTGGCGAGAATGGTGAGGCCGTTGACGTCCTTGACCGGGACCACGGAATGGTTGAAGCGGCCCTCGCCCCAGGCCTTGTCGGCGCGCTGTTGGCTCTGCACCGCATAGGCGTCCACGTCATCGCGCGAAAAGCCGTATTTGGTCGCAATGAGATCGGCCGACACGCCTTGGGGCATGAAATAGGCCGGCACCGCGATCGAGGGGTCCATCGGCCAAGCCCCGCCGGAAGCCCCGATGCCGACCCGGCTCATCGACTCGGCGCCGCCGCCGATGGTGAGTTCATGCTGGCCGCTCATGATCTGGGCGGCGGCGAAATTGACGGCGTCGAGCCCGGATGCACAGAAACGGTTGATCTGGACGCCGGGGACGGCCTCGCCGAGCCCTGCCTTCAGTGCCGCGAACCGCGCGATGTCGGAGCCGGCCTCGCCGACCGGATCGACCACCCCGAGCACGACGTCGTCGACGACGTCCTCCCCGAGGTTGTTGCGCTCCTTGAGCGCCCGCAGTGGTACCGTCGCGAGCGCCAGCGCGGTTACCTCGTGCAGCGCGCCATCGGGCTTGCCGCGGCCACGCGGGGTGCGTACGTGATCGTAGATATAGGCCTCAGGCATGACGCCCTCCCGGTATGATGATCAAGCTATGGAAGCAATTTGCAGGATGTCGCAGATCTCGCCTTCGGTCTAG